>Ga0114923_10000646_pt1 | contig 26417 bp, 28 predicted proteins | sample SumtaG_FD_89578 | JGI IMG/M metagenome (GOLD analysis project Ga0114923, IMG submission 89578) | Deep subsurface microbial communities from Indian Ocean to uncover new lineages of life (NeLLi) - Sumatra_00157 metaG | ecosystem: Environmental > Aquatic > Marine > Oceanic > Sediment | place: near...
GACAGGATTCGAACCTGCGACCTACTGCTTAGAAGGCAGTCGCTCTATCCAGGCTGAGCTACCGAGGCATAATCAAATTAAGAAAAAATTATATTTAAAACCTTCCTATTACTCATTACTTAATCTCAAGAATATCTAAATCTTTAATCAAAAAAGAATTTTTAAAAAGTTTTTTTGCATCTTGTAAAATTTTTTGAGGATTTTCGTCGTATCTCTGACTTATATGAGTAAGAACTAATTTTTTTGAGTTTGATTTTTTCGCTATATTTCCTGCTTGTTTTGAAGTTAGATGCTGATGTTTTTTAGCTTTGTCAGAAAGTTCTGCATCAAAATTTGATTCACAAATTAATAAATCAGAATTTTTAACAAAAGGTATAATTTTCTTGTTCATAGAAGTATCAAAAATAAAAGAAATTTTTAAATCTTCTTCCTTAAAAGTTAAATTTTTAGCTAAATATTTTTTTCCTTTATAAGAAATATTTTTTCCTTCTTTCAATTTTTGGAGCAGAGGCCCAAAAGGTAAATTTGATTTTTTCAACTTTTTTTTATCAATTTTTACTTTTCCTTTTTTAACAAAAGTATAAGCATTACAATGAATTCCATGAGTCATTTCTTTTGATTCAAGATAAAAATCTGGTGTTTCGAAAAATTTGCCTTTTACTTCTTCAATTTTAATTTCATATTTTCTTTTAAAAATAAAAACATCCAATAATTTTTTCATCAAAACTTTTGTACCTTTTGGCCCATAAATAAAAAGTTTTTTGTTGTAACCACTTAAAGCTAAAGTTTGTAATAAACCAGGAATACCCAAAACATGGTCTCCATGCCAATGTGTAATCAAAATTCTTGTCAATTTACAAGGATTTAATTTTGCTTTTCTAAATTGTCTTTGTGTCCCTTCTCCACAATCTATTAAAATATTTTCATCATAAAAGTTTAATAAAATAGCAGTGGGATTTCTCTTAATACTTGGAATTGAGTCTGAAGTTCCCAAAAAGGTTAAATTAATTTTTCTTGACATAGTTAATAAAAGAAATAAGAGTTTTTATTTGTTATGAATTATTTTTTTGTATTTAAAAAACAATTGCACTAAAGAAACTATAAAAAATCCGATTGATAAATAAAGATTGTATTCATTAGAATTTTTTCTTAAATATAATATAAAGAAAAGTATTGCTACAACCAAACTAACCCATCCAGTATCAGCCCAAGATTTCAATAAATTCTTAAACCAATCCTTTTTCATTGATTAATAAACAATCTCTCTTTTATAAAACTATCAAAAAAATCACTCTTTTTGTAAAGCAGTTGATGCTGGAGAAATAAAGATTATAGTATCTCCTCTTAAAAAAGTCAGTCCAAGATTCCTTTTTATTTCATTATTCTGCATTTCTTTTGTGTTGTCTAAAACTAAATTAATATGAATATCAAAGGCCAAAAGCGTTCCAACAAATTGTTGATTACCTTTTAAGTGCACTAAAACTTCTTTACTTTTTGAGTTATTTAACAAATCCAAAGGTCTTTCAATTCCATTAACCATAACTTGTCTTATAATAATTTGTTTTTAAATGTTTTTATTTATAATTGATACAGAAAGTTATTTAAACAAAAAACTAACTTCTCTGATATAAAATAATACAAAAAAGTAATTAAAATGCGTAAGGGAAAAAAAATATCTGGCGGGAAATATATCAAAGGTAAAAAAAAGAAATCTTATGAGATAGCTGGGCAGAAAAGGACTGTTAAAGTAGGAGAAGAAAAAAGAAAAACAAAAAGAACAAGGGGGGGTAATAAAAAAGTATTTTTATTCAAAGCCAAATTTATAAATGTTCAAACAAAGAATAAAGGCCAAAAGAAAGTAGAAATCAAAAATGTTCTTGAAACACCTTCAAATAGATTTTTAGCCAGACAAAATATAATTACAAAAGGAACGATAGTAGAAACAGAACTAGGAAAAGTCAAAGTGACAAATCGCCCAAGCAAGGAAGGCATTGTTAATGGAATTCTAATCAAATAATTTTAGAAAATTTACTATTAGTGCATAACTATAAAAAACGAAACCTTTATAAATAGGTTGGCTTTATAAAGTTTGCTATTAATTAAAAATGTTCAAAATTCTAAGATGAGTTTTATAAAAAAATGTCCTGAATGTGAAAGCATTAATATTACTTATGATTCTCATTTAGGAGAGGTTATTTGTAACGATTGCGGCCTTGTAATAGAAGAAAAAATGGTTGATACCGGGATAGATTTACAAGGTAAATTTGATAAAGATGGGAAAAAAGGAAGGGGTGGTGCACCAATAAGCATACAAAAATTTGATAAAGGTTTAACAACAAATGTTGGAGAAATTTCAGATATTTACAAATTAGAACCAGGACAAACAAGAAAATTTTTAAGATTGAAAAAATGGCAGGAAAGGGTTTCTACAAGTATTGAAAGAAATCTTAGATTAGCAATGGCAGAATTAAGAGTTATTGCATCTTATCTCAATTTACCAAATGTTGTAAGAGATGAAGCTTCAAGAATTTATAATTATGTTTTACAAAGAGGATTAGTAAGAGGGAGAAGTATGGAATCTGTAATTGCAGCTTGTTTATATGCTGCCTGTAGATCATACAGGATTCCAAGAACTTTAGATGAAATGGCAACAGCTTCAGATGTTGAGAGAAAGGAGATAGGCAGAACTTATAGATTCATAATAAGAAAATTGGGAATAAAGGTTGAACAAAGTGCGCCAAAAGATTATATTTCAAGATTTTCTTCTGTTCTTAAGTTATCACCAAGGACTCAAAATGATGCGTTAAAGGTATTAAAACAAGCAGAAGAGGTTGAATTGACCTCTGGGAGGGGACCTGCAGGAATTGCTGCTGCAGCATTATATGTCGCTGCTCTTATAAATGATGAAAAAAAGACACAAAGAGAAGTTGCAGATATAGCAGGAATAACAGAAGTGACAATAAGAAATAGATACAAAGAATTAATAGAAAAACTTAGATTAGAAGATAAAATAAAACAAAAAGAAGCTGAATCAAAGAAAAAAGCATAATTCTCATATTAATTATGATAAAATCAAAACATCTTCAATACATTTTTATATAGAGAATTTAATAAATTTCCATGCGGAAGTGCCGGAGTGGTCAAACGGGACAGGTTTAGGACCTGTTGGCTTAGTGCCTACAAGGGTTCGAATCCTTTCTTCCGCATCATGAGTAAATTTAAAGTCTTTGAGATAAACTGATTTTAGAATTTATGCTGTTTTCACAATTAAAAGTTTTTTTAAATCTCCTAAATCCTGTTCTACAATTTTATCGTATTCAGATTCTGCTAAAATACCATCTTCTAAAAGCTGTTCTATAAAATTTTTAACATCGCAATTTTGAAGATAAGCAGTATTTCCATATTCTTTAAGTAAAAAATTTGTCTTTTCAATAGAAGAATCAAAACTCCAATCCCTTCTTTCTTCAAGTTCTCCTGTAAACCTAAATGCCCTATAAAACCACCACTTATTAGAGAGTGTAGCCTCAACTTGTCCATAAATACGAAAACTCTGTAATGTTGCATAAGGCTCTTGTGGGTCATCAGAATCCCCCCATACTCTAAATATCTCCCCATTATTTTCATAATTTGAGAAAATTGCTGAATGTTGTTTTTCTTTTGTACCTAATCCAAGTATAATTACATCTCCTTTTTCTAAATTATTTTTCTTAATTTCAACAAAATCGTTTCTTTTTTCAAATTCTTCAATCAAATATGCAATAGAATCTCCTTTTCCAAGCCCACATTCAATACCTTTTACTCCAGAATCAGTTAAAACTTTTGTGACAAAACCTGCACAAACATAACTACAAATAGTTTTACCATCTTGAATTCTACAATGATTATATTTTCTATTTGAAAGCTCTTCTGCTATCCTCCAAATTTTATACCCTGTTGTTTTTACTTGAGACTCTTCTGTTTTTTTTATGACCCGAATGCTCTCTGAAAAAATAATTTCAGCTCCCTCATAAAAATCTTTCCCTTCTAAAGATTTTATTAATTCAACAGGTTCACCATAAAAACTGCCTGACCAAGCAATTTTCGGAACAATTGCCCAACCAACCCCATCATCGCTCCACATCCATTTATTTTCAGAAAATTTAAAATAAAATGCTTGGGAAGGTAATTCTTCTGATTTTTTATATCTAAAAATAAATTCTTTTTTATAGTTCATATCCACTTTATCTGTGGATAATTTTGGATTGAAAAGACCCTGTTTTTTAAGAGTCCTACTAATTAATAATCCAACTCCATTAGAATATGATTTCTGGTCTAAATCTTTTATAAATTTCTTATTTTCTTCACTTGGTTCTTCTCCATCAAATCTTCCTCCTTCTACTATTATTTTTGAAGTAGGCATCCAATTTTCTTTGTCAGAAGACCAATACCACCCATTCTCAGAATATGCATAAAATAAATTTGTAACAAAAACCCTGCCATCTTTAAATTCAAATATAGGAGAAATAAATTCAAGAATCATGCCATCTACTTTTTCTTTTAATTCTTCAATATCTTATATTCCAAACACACTTTTCAAACAATCGTCTACTGATGCATGTTCACCTTTTAATAACACAGTTGGATCATTACAATACTCAAGCATTTCTCTTGCTTCTTCAGAAGTTATTTCTTCTGCTTCTCTCCTTTTAGCCTCTTTGTCATCAACAATTACTTTTGATTTTTCTTCAACTGCTATTAATTCTTTATATTTCATAACAGCCAATTCTGCATAAACATTTCCTCTCAAAAAGAATAAATGAGCTTTTTCACTATTAAGAAAAACTTTTTCAAGAATAGCATTTATTAAATTTATTTTTGTATCTGAATTTTTTTCCTGTTCAATCTTCTCAACATTACTCAAAAATTCTTTATGAGAAATATAACCTTCTTTATTTCTCAATATATCTAATTGGTTTTCTGTAACTTTTTGTAGAACATCTTCTTCTATATCAGTATTTTTAATAATATTTTCCACACTTTGTGTATCAAGCCAACACTTTATTTTCTTGTTGTCACAATAGCCCACTTCAACCCACCTAGCCCCCTCCCCATTAGCATAAGCATCTGTAGCTTTTCCAGGATTATCAGTGCCACAAATTCTTATAATACCTCTATTATAAATTTCTGGGTTAATGAATTCTTCAGCGCCTTCTTGTAAATTAGGACTTAACAAACTATACACACTTGCACTTCCTGAAATACATTCTTTCTCTGTTTTAACATCTATTTCCTCTGCCTGACTTGCCATATATTTTTCTTTGACATACTCAACTGCAAATGAAGTTGAAACTTGTTTAAATCCACATTCCTCCTGACCATTAACATTTATACACATTTCTTGATATCCTGCAGGAGCAGTAAAGTCACTTGTTTCAGATGCATATTCTCCCACTCCAATATAACCAGAAGCAACAATTCTCCTGTTAGAAGTATCTTGATAAAATGAACTTCCAGTAGCACCTTTCAAATAAACTTGATAATATGCTCCAGAATCTTTACCAGCAAAAATATGATAAAATACTTTATAATGTGAAATAGGTGGAACTGTTGCAGATGTAAAAGGAATTTCATCAAGTCTTCCATGAAATTGAGGTGGAGAGTCTGGTTCAACTAAAGAATCAAGTAAATTTCCACTATCTGGGTAAACTCCTGAAACAGATACTTTACAAAATTCTCCCCCAACATCTTCTGCTGTTCTTGCTTTAAATGCTTTGTAAGAATTTGCTGCATAATACTGGGTAAAATAATCCACTGATTTTTCAGCATTATCCCAAGCACTTGAAACTCCTAAATATTCACCACCACCACGAGCACCTTGTCCTAAAAAGATTTCCATAGCTTTTGGGATAATGAGTTTTGCTAGGGGAAGAGTTTGCCTCCAAAAAAATTCACATAAATGTATACTATAAATTTCATCACAGATACCAACAGTTTCTCCTGTATCCAAACTATGCTGTAAACAATCTCTATGAGAGGTCAATACAGAAAGATAGCCATCAATTCCTGCTTTAAGCCCTGATAAACAAATAGGTATATAAATTCCTTCTTTAACATTCGGCAAACACAACATAAGACTCCCAATTATTCCTGATTGAATAACATCCTTAACAGGATATGCCCCACCAAAATCACATCTACTTGAAGGGCAAATGACAGGGTCACAAACATTGAATAGTAATTGACAATCTTTAGGAGACATAAAATCCTGACATTGCATATCAGGAATATCTACCGAAGGACTTCCAACTCTAATATTAAGATTCCCATAACCCACATTAATATTAACTGTACTAACCCCTGATTTATATTGTCTTGAAGCCTGTTCAATTGCCTTTACACCAGCTGTAACTCTTGCACTTGCTTCTTTTCCAGTAAGTCCAGGAAATTGGTTATAAGGCTGACCAGTACCCAAATTAATCATTTGACAAGTATCATCTCCTCCAATATTTTCTTCTCTTCCATTTTTTCCCACATTACACAACCAAAAACTAGTAACTCTTCCAGAATCATCATAAGCTTTAATGTTTCCCAAAACAGGCAATGTTTGTTTTGTAGCAGCATACCATCCATTATTTAAATCAAAAGGAACAATCGCAGGAAACCCCTTATAGGGTTCTGTTTCATAATATCTTACAAGCGGCACTGTTTCTCCTAAAGAAGATTTAAATTTATTTTTGTAAGATGATGCATCATATTTTTGAAAATAAGAATTTTTTACAGCAATAGGAATCTCTGAATCAGGGATTTTGTTGCCCTGTAAATCATAAATCATAAGAGCTTCTCCTCCACCCTCATCCCGCGATAATGACATTTTTTTTATCGGCATTTTACCTGTTCCTGCAGAATCATCTAATACTAAAATATACATTTCTCCTGAAGAAGTTTGCAAAAACTGAACTGGCATTGTATCTTCAATTCCAAGAGGACCTAATCCTGCCTTACCTTTTATATTTTCATAAATCAATCCTCCATAAACAATTTTCTTTACATCTTTATCAATTTCCAAGAAAGCAAATGTGCTTTGATCAACACCAAAATCTCCTGATATACTATTTCTTTTTGCATAACCTACAGCATTAATTTTAACATCTGAAAATACAGAATAAAGTCTTTTTTCAGTCATCTCTCTTAGTTCAGGACTTGTATCTGGATTTTGTAAAACCATAGAATAAAGTTGAATGTCTCTTAATTCTGCCTTGTTATAATTAGAATTATTTTTCCAACTTTCATAAGATAACGTGCTTATCATTGTATTCATATCAATAGATTCTTGTGGATTGTCTGGATTTGTAAATTTCTCTCCAAAATTGTCACTTAAATATCTTTGAACCAAAGGAGCATATTTGTTCATAAATTTATCAGTATCAACTACACTTTCTGCCAAGAATTTTTTTTCAGTAAATTCTTTTTCTAATTCTTTAACTTGAATATTCTGCCCATTCATTATTTCTGAAACCAATTCAACATCTCTATCAATATTAGGTGCTTCTTCAACCATGCATTGTTCTTGATTTTCATAAACATTTGTTTCGACCAAATCTGCACATTGTTCATACCATCCCCCTTCTCCCCTCATAACAGTTTGTCTTGCAATTGCTTTACCCCCAGTATTTGCAAAAAAATTCTTAATAGTTAAGGCAGCTCCTGTAGCCAAACAAGCTGTTTTCAATCCTTTAACAACTTTCCCAAGCCCTTCTGATTTTTCTTCCCAATCATTAATTGTTTTGTTTAATTCATTAATTTTCTCTTGAGTTTTTTCAGGAGACAGTTGTATTGTTCTTTGTTCAATACCAATTTTAAATTTAAAAGTCGCTTCTGTTCCCACATTATTAATCTCTGGAATTACAGAAACCTGTGCAATTTTTTTAAGATTAATTTCTTCTACTCTAATCTGATAATTATTTTTTCCTACAATTTTATAATCATAAAGATTTATTTTTAGAGTTTGAGACCCTAATTTTTTAGTTAGACTTTCTTCTATATTACTAATATCAAAAATCGCATAATCATTTTCAAGCTCTTTCAATGAAATAGTTTCATTTTCAGAAAAATCTTTTTTTTCATTTTTTTGTAAAATTTTTACTCCAGAATAATTACCTGCATTTCCAACAACTATTTTTACACTATAATCCTCCAAACTTGGTTCATAAATTCCGTCAAAAGAAATTTTCTTAACTCTCCCGTTAATTAATACATAATTATTTGTGGTTTCTGTATTAGAAAGTTTATAAGAATCATAACATTCTTCTAATTCACTTTTGTAAGCAGAATTTGGATATTTTTCTTTAAATTCTTCACATAATTCAACCATAGTTTTTTTCTTTCCAATATCTCTTAAAAGTTTTATTTCTTCAACTAAAGCCAGTTCATCAAAAGTTAAAGACTCATCTTCAGGATGTTTTTCTCCTGCAAAATTGTTTATAATAATCTCATAATCTTTCATTGCATTTTCATAATATTGCGCAGATTCGTCATCAAGCTCTTTGTCTTGAGCTTCTGCAAAACCAATTATTTCTATATTCTTACCAAAAATTTCTTGAGAACCAATTATCTCATTTTCTACAGCATAAGCTAAACGAGAATATGATTCCCCTTCAACAATAAATTTCGCAGATAAAATTGATAATGCTCCAATAGTCTTAAAAATATTCGCTGTTACATCAACCAAACCTATTCCAGTTATTTTATTGTGTATAAAAGTTTTAACAATGTTGTTCACAGAAGAAAGTTTTGTTCCACTTAATTTCTCTCTATTTTCAGGAATAGAAACAAAGTAAAGAAATAAATCTTCCAAATTTTCATTATTTCCTTTGCTTCCCATGTATCCCAAATAAACAGATTTAGAAACATTACTTCTATCATACAATTTGTCTCCCAAACTAACTTCTTTTTCTTCTCCATCGATATTCAAAATTACTTTCGGGCTAATCCCCAAATCAAAACTTTTCACACCATCATCCTCCCTGCACCTAATATTAACTTTCTGAACAATGCCTCTTTTTTCTAAATCTTTAACATAACACTTATTGTCCAAAAATTTCTCTCCTTCTGCAACTTCAACAACATCAGCATTTATTCTTAATTTAGCTCTTGTATCAGGGTTTTTTATATCATTTAGTTTTAATTCCAAACCAGCTAAACAATCAAATCCTGGAAGATAAATTTTTTCAGAAGTTTCTCCTTTTTCTAAAACAGAACTGGAAATTTTTCGAGTATTATCATAAATTGAAATAATAGCTCTGTCATTCTCAATTTCTTCTGCTTTCAAATAAGCTCGACTGTTCCAAAATCCATACTGAGTATATTTTTCTTCCCATTGCAAATCAGTAAATTCTGGGAGATAAAAACTTGCTTTACCAATCCCAAAAGCATTTTTAATATCATACTTAATTTTCGCTGTCAACTCTCCCTCAACAAAATCAGGCATTGCTGATGCGTTTTGTTGCTTTTTCAAAACTATTACTGTATAACCAATGTTGTTTAAAATAGGTGAATTAAGATTTCCTTTTACTCCTAAAGCAGCATTTGCTGGATGAAATCCAATTCCTGAAACTTCCTCAGGATATTCTCCTGTAAAAGAAATACTTTCAATTGCCTCAACTTCTATCAAAGGATTAATTTTTGTTGCAGCAAGCTGACAAAAAATAGGAACATTCTGCTCTTCAAGCAAATCACTTCTTACAACTGCAGGAGTGCACCCAAAAGGAGCAATTTGAATAATAAAGTCTTGTCCTGCTTCACACATAGATTTATCAAAGCCATCATATCCTTGTAATCCAGTTTCTTTAAAATGGGAAACTCCAAAATTTGTCCTCATATAAGAAGCTGAAACAAAACAACTCATAAATAAAATTCCAAGTAGAAAAAAGATTGCAAAAATTATTTTTTTATCTGTCTTCATTTAAAAAATATCTCCAAATTTTTATTTTCAAACAAAAGGTAATTATCCTGCAAATCTTCAATTGATTCTGGTGTGGGTAAACTATCAGCACTTATTTCAATAATATTTGAATTTTGTAATTCAGATTCAAGAATATAATAATTTTCTTTTCCACCACCTGATAAAACATTTGAAACAATTTGCTCTGGAATTTCAATATCAAAACATTTTTCTTTTGTCAATCCAAATAATCCTCCTAAACCAGACTGAGGAACTTCAACACATTGTTCTTTTGTTGTTGCTCCTAATTTTAAAGAAGAATCTTTATAGATAGATACCTGAACTTCATACTGCCCTTCACTTAATTCCAATGTTTTTTGTTCTGGATAAACAATTGTCTTTGAAGATTTATCTGAAACAAAACTAATTATGGCTTCTCCAGAATAATCTTGATTATCTAATTTTAAGTTAAGAGTTTGTTCATAAAGTTTATCTAAAATAATATCAACACTTCCTGCTTCTGTTACCGAATATAAATATTTAGCATCTTCAAATCCTTCTGCTCTTGCTAAAATATATCCATTGACACATTGTGGAAATTCTCCAGCTAAAAAAGAATCTAAAGAAGTTTTTCCAATATTACATTTTGTTCCAAAACATTCATAAGAAATATCTGCTTCAACATGATTCAAGTTACTATTATAAGTACTTACTTCAACTATCGTATTTTTATATTCACACAATTCAGGAATTTCACCTTCAATAGCACTAACATCTAAAGAATTTCTTGGCATATTTCCCTGGATAATAACTGCCATAGGAAATTGAAAAATCTCATCTCCGCTAGAAACTTGTATTAAAACAGGATATCTCATATTATAAACAAAATGATATGGAATATAACAAAAACCCAAAATTCCTAAACCTGGTTGATTTCCAATTGGATTTGCCATTAAAATATTTTCTTCAGAAGGAGAAACTTCAAATCCATTAGACCATTCTTTTGAATTAATAAATCTAACATCTTCATCAACAGAGACATCCACTATAAAATATTCATCCTCTTTTTTTCTTAAAGAATAACTACCACCCTTTGTTTTTAATGATAAAGTATTAGCCTCAATAGCTTCTTCTAATTCATCAAAAATTTCATCTGCATTCCAAATTTTTGGCGAGCAGGTTAATTCAATACCATCTACAGGAGCATAAAGCCGTAAGATATCAACTGCATAATTTTCCAAAAATAAATTTTTTTGCTCATATTCATAAATTTTTTTAGCAGAATTATAAAGAGTTCCTAATTTGGATTTAATCAACAATTTATGATTTTTTATTAATGCTTTATCTTCTTCCTTTTCGACTACCAAATTCATTTGTAAATTAATTCCGATTTCATTGTCTTTAATAGTTATTTCTGCTTCTGGCTCTCCTTGCGTAATCTCAAAACCCTGTTCATAATATTCATCAAAAATACATGCATTTACTTCTTCTTCTAAAAATTTCTCAAGCTGCCTTTCCATTTCTTTTTTAGAGGGCATTTGCTCTTTCTCAATATTATTACCTGAAACATAATACCAGTAAGGAATTGGATTTCCTAAAAAATCAAGCTGAGATGAAAAGGGCATATATGCTGAACCTGATTCAAAATCAGGTAAGTAAATGTATCCTGCCTGACTTTCTAAAATAGAAACTCCAGTTAAGGTATTTTGTTCAATACAAGATAAAAAAGTAGTATAAACTGGTTCTATACTTGGGGGAATTCTTCCAATAATAAAAGAATCCCTAAATGTAAAAAATAAAATCACTGTTGCAACAATAATAATCGCAATTATGATAAAGATAGTAACTTGTCCAAGTTTATTTCCAAATTTAATTTTCATTCTTAACCTTTATCCCTAGCTTTCCTTTTATCAAATTTATAATTTCAGTATTAATATCTTTGTTGATAATATCCTTAAACTTTTCCCAAAGTTTTTCATCCTCTATAAGAAGCAAATATTTTTTCATCTAATAAACCTCTCTCTAATGCATTCCACAATAAAATTAACTATATAAAGGTTTCTTATTAATTTACTAAGTAAGTTACTAAGTTAGAATAAAAGTTGCATTAATTTTTGGATTATCTATATAAACTTTATTAAGAAAAAATTAATTCAATAAGACTTTTTTCTTGCTCTAAGAGAGTTAATTCCCCCAAGAAGAATCAAAATTCCACCAATAAAAATTATCCATTTATTAATATCAAGGATAAGCTCTGGAAGAGAAATGAAATCAAAGGCAAAATTAATAAAATATAATCCAAAAATTAAATACAACAGAAAAACCCCTTTTCCAAATTTATTGCCCATAAATAAAATTAACAATCAGTATATTTAAATATTTCTAACTTCTTTCTATTCAAAAGGTCCTGTGGTCTAGTGGTATGACACTTCCTTGACGTGGAAGAGATCGCAGGTTCAATTCCTGCCAGGACCATTTCTGCAGGAAAAAAGGTAATCAACAACTTTTAAAAACCTAATTTTTCTCTTCAAAATATGAAAATTCCGAAAAATACAAATAGATATTGTCCTTATTGTAATAAAAAAACAGAACATAAAATTAAGTCAGTATCAACTGGAGGAAAAAGAGGAACATTAACAAGAGGTTCTTTATCCAGAGCAAAAAAAAGAGGATTAAACAGAGGAATAGGAAATAAAGGAAAATGGGGTTCAAAACCAGCAGTTTCCAAATTTAAAAGAAAATCAAAAACAACTAAAAAAACAAATTTAATGTATACCTGTATAGAATGTGGAAAATCCAAATATCAAAAAAAAGGGAAAAGAGCAGGTAAAATCTTACAAGAATGATGAACAAAAATAAATTAAATAAAGGGAAATTGACGGTGAAGAAACCGTAGGTGTCTTACCATGGCAATCGCAAAAAGAAAAAAGAAATTTTTTGATGTTGAAATACCTATAATAAATAAAGAAACACAATTACAAGCATATGAGCTAAAAGATTTAAATGGAAAGTTTATACAATACGATTTAACAAGAATTCTTCGAGGAAAAAGCATATTACTTCAGTTAAAAGTAAAAGTAAAAGGGAATGAAGCAACTACAATTCCAAAAAAAATAAAACTAATGCCTTATTTCTTAAAAAGGATGGTTAGGAAAGGGACTAATTATGTTGAAGATTCTTTTTCCACTTCATGTAAGGATGCGCAAATCAAAATAAAACCATTTCTTATTACAAGAAAAAAAGTTTCCAGAGCAGTTAGGAAAGCTTTAAGGGAAAAAGCAAGAGAAGAGTTAATAAATTATGTAAAAAATAAAAACGTAGGAGACATATTTGAAGAAATATTAAAAAATACCTTGCAAAAACCTTTGAGTTTAAAACTTAAAAAAATCTATCCTTTGTCTCTCTGCGAAATTAGGATGCTGGAAGTTGAAAAAGAGTTGAACGAATAATTTAAAAATTAGAGATTTCTCATAAAACTAAGCCTGTGTAGCTCAGTGGTAGAGCATTTGCCTTGTAATTAATATTTGGTTTAACCCATAGAAAATAAGAAAGCAAAGGGTCGGGAGTTCAAATCTCTCCGCAGGCTTACCTATTTCAATTTCACAGCAGTTCCATAAGCTAACATTTCAGAAGCACTTTGCATTATCATTGAAGTCATAAATCTCACTCCAATAACTGCATCTGCATTTTTCTCAATTGCCTGATTAACCATCCTATTGTATGCTTCTTCTCTTGAATGAGAAATCATATCAGTATAAGTTTTTATTTCACCGCCAATAATGTTCTTAAAACCCGCACCAATATCTCTTCCAATATTTCTCGCTCTTACTGTATTTCCTTTAACAATTCCCAATATCTTATCAACTTTTTTTCCAGGAACTTCATTTGTCGTTGTAACAATTACTTCGCTCATTTTACGTTTTTACCTCCTTTAGATTTTATTTGTTCAATTTTGTCTTCTTTTTTATTTAAAAGAATAACTATTCCAATAATCAAAATAGGAATTCCATAAATTAATATCACAAAACCCACATTTTTTTTAAGTAAAAAATTAGTTATAATTAAACCAAACCCTACAATAATCATAATTACACCAGTGATTAATCTGCTAATATTCATAAAAGAAAGAAATTTAAGAGTATTAATAAATTTATCTTATTTCTCTACAATCTCTACCTTTCTGTCTTCTATAAGGATATTTACAATTTTTCTTGGAATATTGGCTATCTGCCCCTTTTCAAAAGGCCCCATCTTTTCTCCACTTAAATCAACAAATTCTTTAACATCTGTTTTAAAAACTACTAATTTATTTTCTTGTTTTTCTTCTTTTTTCCCGTTTAAAGATTCATTAAGTTTCTTATCAGAAAAATCGATACATTTCATTAATTCTTCAAAAAGTTCTTTTTCAATAATAAACATGTTATCAAAATCCTGTTTAGAAATTCCTGTTTCAGCTGCAATCAAAACAAGATTTAAAATTTTTTTTCTTCTCCTCAACATTAATTCTTTAAACAGTGTTATAGCATTCTCTAATTGTTTCTTGGTTTTAAGAATAACATCAGAAAAAACATCATCTTCTTTTAATGTGATTTCTCTCTTTTCTTTTAAATATTCAGCAACATCAGAAATAAAGTTTTTGTTTAATTTTTGTAATTGCTCAGAATATCTCTCCTTTCTCGCTGCTTCATAAATATCATTATAAGTTATCATATAAAAGAAAAACAAAAGGATATTTTTAATAATTGTTATGGTATAACGAACTTGTTTTTACTAAATATAAAACAAGTTATCTTACAAATCCAACTTTTTTTAATAATTCATTTCCCATAAAACCTCCCAAAGTTCCTTTTCTTGCTTCTTTTTCTGAAAATTTTTTTTCTTTGGGAATAGAGTCATTATAAAATAAAACAGGGACAGGGTCTGCTGAATGAGCTTTAAGTTTGCATGGAGTTGAATGGTCCCCAGTCACAAGAATCCTAATTTTATTTGGAGGAGCAAATCTTCTTAAAAATTTAAAGAGGGTTTTATCAATATATTCTAACATCATCTTTTTTTCCCAAGGCTTATTATCATGACCTGGAATATCTGTTTCTTTTAAATGAATATACCCATAATCTTGCTTTTTATAATTCTTTTTCAAAATTTTAATTGAAAATTTACAAGCTTTTTCCAAACCCTCATAAAGATTTGCATAGGCATCTAAACCTTTTAGTTTAGGATAATCAAATGAAAAGACTTTCATACCGCAATGTCTGGAAAATCCCATTTCTAAAGGCATATACGCAACAGATAACCATTTCTTATAGATTTTTAATTTTGGTACCTCGATTCCTGCTCCCCTCACAAGAAGATAATTAGCTGGTAGCAATCCTTTCTTTTTTCTTTCTTCATTAATAGGATGTTTGTCAAGAATTTCATGTGCCTTTTCCACAAATTCATTAACAACATTTGCTGTATATTGAGAATTTTCATCATCATCTAAAGGTCTTGAAAATCCTGTCTTATCAGTAAATTTAGTTTTCCCCTGTATATAAGTAAGATCATTACCAGAAATATTATCTGAAAAACCCCCTCTAAAGACTAAAACTGCTCGATGTTGAATTGTGGGTTTAAAAATAAATTCACATGGAATTTTAATTTTATTCAATGCTTTAGCAAGAATCTCTGCTTCAGGTGTAGTCAAAGTTCTTCCTGCTCTTCTATCAAGAACATTACCCTTTTCTATTGAGTCTATTGTTGCAAAATTAATTCTCAGCGCCAAATCCCCCCTAGTCAATTTAATATCTGTTCCTCTTACTTCTAATTGTCCTCTTGTACTAGAAATCAAATCATTGCCAAATATGGACACAATTGCCTCATCAGATTCTGGAATAAAACCTGGCTTAACAGGATACATCCACCCCATTTCCCCTCTTGTAGCTAAAAAGTCAAGATTAGACATATTTGCTGCTTCTAAAGGAGTCTTCCCATTAAGCTGTTTACACGGTAAATCTCCTAATCCATCAATAATTATAAGTATCCCTTTCATCCTCTTAAAAAAGAATCGTTCTTTATAAAAATTTATATAATTAAAAAAAAAAACAGATAAAAACAAAAGATTTCCTTAGTAAAAAAAGAATATAAACTCAATTATCTTCAAAAAAATAAGATGTTTGGAAAATTAAAAGAAAAAATAAGGAATTGGACAAAAAAAATATCACAAAAAAAACAAGTCCAACAAGAAGTTACAGAACCAAAACAAAGAAAAGAGATTAAAGAAATACCAGAATCCAGAGAAGTCGAAAATATTTTTACAAAAATAGGTAAAAAAATAAGCACGATAAAAATTTCTGAAAAAGAATTTGAAATTTATGCTGAAGAGCTTGAAATGTTGCTTTTAGAGAATAATGTTGCTTTAGAAGTTTCTGAAAAGATGATAAAAGAATTAAAAGAAAGCATTGTTGGAAAAGAACTATTAAAAAAAGAAATTGAAGGTGAAATAAAAGATGCATTTAAGCAAATAATTGAAGAAATCTTAGTAGAACCTTTTGATTTGACTGAAAAAATAAAAGAAAAAATCTCAGACCAGTCTAAAGAACCCTATGTAATTTTATTTTGTGGGATAAATGGGACAGGAAAAACAACTACAATTGCAAAAATTGCAGATTTTTTAAAGCATAAAGGAATTTCGAGCGTTCTTGCTGCAGCTGATACTTTTAGAGCAGCTTCAATTGAACAAATAGAAAAACATGGAGAAAAAATTGGAGTTAAAGTCATTTCACATGATTATGGCTCTGACCCCGCAGCAGTAGGATTTGACGCAATAAAATATGCCAAAAAAAATTTTGTTAATTGTGTCTTGATTGATACTGCTGGAAGAATGCACACAGCAAAAAATCTTATCAAAGAAATAGAAAAAATTTCAAGGGTTTGCAAGCCAGATTTAAAACTTTTTATTGGAGAAAGTATTACTGGAAACGACGTAATAGAACAAGCAAAAACTTTTGATTGGGCTGTAGGAATAGATGGTATAATTCTAACAAAGGCGGATATTGACGATAAAGGGGGAACTTCCTTGTCAGTAGGATATGTAACAAAAAAACCAATTCTTTATTTGGGTACAGGACAAGAATATGACAAGATAGTAGTTTTCAATAAAAAAGATTTTATTAAGAAGTTAGGGTTGTAAACAAACCCAAAATTTATTAACTCTTATATTTCTCATTAAATCATGCTAGAACGTTTAGGAACAATTTTAAGAAAAGCTACAGATAAATTAGCTAATGCTATATTTCTAGATAAAAATTTAGTTGATTCAATTTTAAGAGATTTGCAAAGGGCTTTAATAGAAGCAGATGTAAATGTACTTTTAGTTAAGCAATTAAGTGACAAAGTAAAAAAAGCAGCATTAGATGAAAGAATTAAAGACATAGACAAAAAAGAGCACATAATAAAACTATTACATGATGAACTACTTGGAATTCTTGGTGAATATAAACAATTAAAATTAAAAAAAGAACAGAATAGGATTATGCTTCTTGGATTATATGGTGCAGGAAAAACAACAACAATTGCTAAGTTAGGTAATTATTTTGCAAAAAGAGGGCATAAAGTTGCTTTAGTTGGATTAGATGTCCATAGACCTGCTGCTTCAGAACAATTAAAACAATTAGCAGAACAAAATAAATTAAATTGTTTTGTAGATTTAGAAGAAAAAAACGCAGTAAAAATATGGAAAAAAAATGAAAAAGAATTGAAAGACTATGATTTAATTTTAATAGATACTGCAGGAAGACATACCTTGGATAAAGATTTAATAAAAGAAATAAAAAATTTAAATGAAAAAATTAAACCAACAGAATCTATCTTGATTATGCCTGCTGATATTGGACAGGCAGCAAAACAGCAAGCCCAAGAATTTAAAGAAGCAATAAATATTTCTGGAGTAATTATCACAAGGATGGATTCTACAGCAAAAGCTGGAGGAGCTTTAACAGCATGTGCAGAAACTAAAGCAGGAGTTTATTTTATAGGAACAGGTGAAAAAATAAATGATATAGAAGAATTTAATCCCAAATCATTTCTTTCTAGGCTTTTGGGCATTGGGGATTTGCAGGCACTATTAGACAAAATAAAATCAGTAACAGATGAAGATAAACAGGGAAAAATTCAAAAAAGTTTAGAAGGGGGAAAATTAAGTTTAGAAGATGTTATAGAGCAAGTAAAATCAATGGAATCTCTTGGAGGTTTTGAAAAAATAAAAGGCATGATTCCAGGATTTGGAAAAATCAAGGATAAAATTCCAGAGAATTTGCTAGAAAATCAAGAGGCGAAAATTTCCAAATGGGAGCATATTATCAAATCAATGACTAAGGAAGAAAAAGAAAATCCAGAATTATTAAAAAATCAAACCTCAAGAATTTCCAGAATAGCAAAGGGAGCAGGAGTTCACACAAGTGACATTCGTTCGTTGTTAAAGCAATATGATATGATTAATGAAATGATAAGCTCTGGAAGCGACATGGATATGTCGCAAGGAATGAGCCAAAAGCAAATGATGAAACTTGCAAAGAAGTTTGGTAAGGGAAAGAAGTTGAGGTTTTAAGAAGATGGGAAATGAATTAGCCAAAAATAAGAGACTTAAAGAAGATAAAAAAATCAAATTTGAAATAATGAAAGAAATTCTTCCACAAATATTAGTTAATAATAATTTAGACAACCTTTATCTGAAAGACGGGAATAAAGCTATAAAAAAATTAAAGGAGGCTAAAAGTAATCAAAAAGAGTCAATCATTGGCAGACTAATAATATTCCAAGAATTTAGAAGAGAGATAGATAAATTAAAAAAACTTTTGAAAAGTATTGATGAAGAAAATTTTCTAAACTTCAAAAATATGTATTTATATTATGCAGTATCTATTTTTGAAGGAATGATTAATAATCATTTAAGTCAGGAATTAAATGAAATTCAAATGATTCCATTAAATACTGTTAATGAAGAAATATTAAGACTAAGTAACAAACAAAAACTTGGATGGGTACTTCATCTTACAAATAATAAAAATTTTATAGAACAGAAATCTAAAACATGGCAAGATTTAAAAAAAATTTTAGACCTAAGAAATTTTCTCCTACATTACAAGCCAGAAGATGCAGATAAATTTGATAAAAAAGATAAAGATTTTAGTAAAAATGATTTATTAAAATTTATAAAAAATTGTAATGAATGTAAAACATATTTAAATAGAATAAAAAATAAAGAATTAAAAGACAAAGAGAGAAGAATTAAAATTGTAAGAAAAAAATTTTTAGAAAGAAATAAAACCCCAAAATGACCCTCCCAAAAAAACTCCTCTTTCAAGGAGCAGAAGCAATAATCCTCCTCTCTAAAGATGTAATCACAAAAGACAGAATTCCAAAAACATATCGCTTGCCAGAATTAGATAATAAAATAAGAAAAAGAAGAACAAAAAGCGAAACAAAACTCCTCCTCAAAGCATCTAAAATAATCAACAGCCCTGCTCCTCTAAATAACCTTGACGGTGGGCGGTTGGGGCTTCGTGGCGGGGCTAAGAACAATTTTCAAATATTCATGCCATTTATCAACGGCAAAAAACTTTCAGAACATCTTGATAATTTCCCTTTGACTAAACAAAAATCAATCTGCAAACAAATAGGAGAATCAATTGCACAACTTCATGACGCAGATATAATTCACGGAGACTTAACAACAAGTAATATGATTTTAGTTGAACATAAAAATACTATTTTACAAATAAATAAATTAACTAATAAAAAATCAAAATCTTCTTCCTTAATAAATAAGGGTGGTGGCGGGGTTGAGGTGGATAAGAATAATCCCAAAATCTTCTTCATAGACTTCGGACTTGGATTCATAAGCCATAAATATGAAGACAAAGCAGTTGACTTACACCTACTCAAACAAGCATTTGAAGCAAAACATTTCAAAAACTGGGAAACACTTGTTGAAGAAGTTCTTAATGGGTATAAAAAAACTGAAAATGCGAAAATTATTCTTGAAAGATTAAAAGCAGTTGAAAAAAGAGGAAGATATAAACATTGATTTTTTACAATCTAAAATGAAAGTATTATCATTAAAACAACCCTGGGCTGAATTGATTCTGCAAGGAAAAAAGAAAATTGAACTTAGGAAATGGAATACTAAATTTCGTGGAGAGTTCTTAATTCATGCTTCTAAAATTCCTGATTCAGATGCTATGAATAAATTTGGTTTTGATAAATTACCTTGTGGTTTTGTTGTAGGAAAAGTAGAACTTGTTAAAGTTAAAAAATATAAAAATAATGAAGAATTTGAAAAGGATAAAAATTTACATCTAGCTACAAAAAGCTGGGGGAATTTTGGGTTTACATTAAAAAACGCCCAAAGAATCAAACCAATTTCTGCAAAAGGGAATTTGGGGTTTTGGGAATTTGAATTACCTGCTAATCGACTGAAAATAATTTCTTAATTCAGGAATCAAATTTTGCCTGTTTCTTGGAACTTTAACCATGACAACATCACTGACATCAGGTTCATATAAATTTGATGAAGCTATAAGTTTGTATCCTTCTGATAATAAAAAACTTATCATGTCTATTTGACCTTTTCTTGCATCAGCCAAAACCAAATCATGAGGAAACTCAATTTCTGCCTGCCTTAACATAAAACTTGCAAATCTTCTTCCTCTTACTTCAGGATGAATTCTTATATTTTTTAATTCCAAAACATTTAATGCTCCTGATAAATCTTTATGTGGCTGGCAAATAATGTCTCCTGCAAGTATTTCATTGTTATAAGCAATCACTCCTTTTTTGATTCCTGTTAAAAGTTCTGCTTCAGTTTTTCCAGTCCAATCAACATAATTAGGATAACTCAAAGGTTGTCTCGCAAGAAAATTTACTGCTCGGCTAATAGTTCTTGTTCCATCTATATCCTCAAAAGAAAAATAAAATGACATAAATTAACAGAATATATAATCTTTATAAAAATTATTGTAATTAAATATAGCCCTACCAGGATTCGAACCTGGGTCTCTGCCTCCAAAGGGCAAAATACTTGACCACTGTACTATAGGGCTATAAAACTAATTAAGTATAATAATTTATAAAGGCTTTGTGTACAAAATTTGTACTAAAAAAATGTTACATAAAAAACAAACCTTAACAAAAAACTCGCCTATAAAATATTTCTCTGTTAATTTCTTGCCTTTTAGGAGTGGTTGTGAATAAATTTCTTAATTTACTTTGCGTGTATTTTTCTCCAATCAAGGCTGCTGCTAATTTCTTATATTCAAGACTTCCTTTTGATTTTGGTTTATAAGATGTGGATGGAGTAAATTCAGATAAAGCCTTCAAAGTGTTAATATCGTGCGGAATAACAGCCATAACAGGGATTTCAGCAGTTTCTTCAATATCTCCTAAAGATAATTCAAAATTCTTATTGTGAACCTTATTCAAAATTAATCCCTCTATTGCAATTCCCCTTTGTTTTGCTGATTTAATTGCTTTTAACGTTGAACTAAGAGTTGGATAATCAGGCGTAGTCACAACCAGAAGTCCATCAGAAGCAAGCATTACTGCTTGAGATTCTTCATTTAATGAAGGAGAAGAATCAATAAGAATAAAATCATATTTATTTTTTAAAGTTTTAATTCTTTTTTTCAAATCTAGAGGGTTAATATTTATTCGCTCAAATATAGATGCAGGAATTACATCCAGATTTTCAAATTCATATATTGCATCTTTAAGATTTGCTGTCCTGTTTAGAATATGGTGTATGGTAGTTTCTGGATTTATTATGTTTAAATGCAAACCAAGATTTGGTGCGGAAAAATTTCCATCTATCAGCAATACTTTTTTATCAAAATTGGCAATTGCACTGCCTAATGCTGAAACTACTGAAGTCTTCCCAACACCTCCCTTCAAGCTTATAACACCTATCACCTTCCCCATTTTTATAATCTTATATGTCTTAGTTTATTTAAATATCTTTCATTTTATATTTTATAGTAAAGTTTAAAAGATTAAAATTACAATTTAATGACATGACTAAAAAAATAAAAGAAGAGAAAAAACTCAAGAAAATATCCCAATCAGAATTTGAAAAAAAGGTATTAGAATTAGCCTCAAAAGGCTTAACAAGTGAAAAAATCGGAGAAGAACTAAGACACCAGAATATCCATCCAAAAGAATACAGTCAAAAAATATCAAAAATATTAAAAGAGAAATATGTCAATCCAGACCTGAAAAATGTAGAAGAAAAATTAGAAAGAATAAAAAAACATTACGGAAACAATAAACAAGATAAAAGATCTATGAGAGAAAAAGACAGAATATTTGCACAACTTAGAAAATTAAAAAAATATTTTGAAAAGAGCAAATAAAAAATATTCTATTCTTTGAAAATTTTAAGGCTATGCAAAATTGAAATAACTAAATTCAAAATTTATGGACATGAAAAAAGAGGAAGACACCAATATTAATCTTGAATTGCAAATTGACTCAGTAGTTAAAAAATTTCTTGAAAAATCAAAAGATAAAGAAATTCAAATCATTAGTCATTTTGACACAGATGGAATTACTTCTGCTACAATAATGATACAGACACTAAAAAAGTTAGATAAAAAATTCTCTGTCAAAATTGTAAAAAATCTGGAAAAAGAAATTATTTATGAGTTACCAAAAAATAAAATAATTCTTTTCCTGGATTTGGCTTCTGGAAGTTTAGAGCACATCACCAAGTCAGGGTTACAGGATGTTTTTATCATTGACCATCATGAAATAACTCAAACAATTCCAAAAGAAATTAATATAATAAATCCCGAACTTGATAAAAAACAAAAAATGAGCGGTTCCTGCCTTACTTATCTTTTTTGTAAACACATAAATTCAGAAAATAAAGAACTTGCAAAACTTGCTATCTTAGGAATGATTGGAGATATGCTTGAAAAAGAAATAGATAAATTAAATAATGGGATTCTAAATGAGGGGGAAGTAAAAAGAAAAAGAGGACTACTCAGTTATCCTTCAACAAGACCTTTAAATAGAACTCTTGAATTTTGTTCAAATCCATATATTCCAGAAGTTACAGGAAATGCAAAAGGAGTTCTAGAATTATTGAGGGAGATTGGTTTAAACCCCAAGGATGGAAAATACAAAAATCTCCTAGAGTTGAATGAAGAAGAAATGTCAAAATTAATTACTGCAATATTATTAAGAAATCCTGAAATAAAAAATGAAAAAATAGTTGGAGATATTTTCTTAGTTAAATTTTTTAATAAATTAGAGGATGCCAGAGAATTAAGTGCTATGATTAATGCCTGTTCAAGATTAGGGCGCAGTGATATAGCAATACAATTTTGCATGGAGATTCCAAAAGCAAAAAAAGAAGCTGAATCTGTGCATATCAAATATAAACAATTTATTATTTCTGGATTAAAAGTTGCATCAGAAGTGGAAAAAATAGAGGGGCAAGGATTTGTAATAATCAATGCAAAAAATAGAGTAAAAGATACAATTATTGGGACAATTGCAAGCATTCTTTCAAAATCCTCGTTATATGAAGAAGGGACAATAATAATTACTATGGCTTATTATGATAATAAGATAAAAGTATCTTCAAGAGGAGTCGGAACAAGTGGAAAAAATGTTAGACAAATATTAGATAATGTCATAAAAATAATTGGCGGAGAAGTTGGAGGCCATGAATTTGCAGCAGGATGCATGTTTGATAAAAATAAAGAACAAGAATTTATTAATATTTTAAAAAAGAATCTTGAAATTGCATTAGTAAAAATTTAATTTCTATTTTATTTTCTCTTCTTATATCGCAAGCTTTAAAATCTCTTTCTTTTTATGTAAATCATGGAATTAGAAGTTGGAGATATAGTTTTATGCACAGTAGATAGAATAGTTGGAACTGTTGTATTTGTAAAAATAGAACGTGGTGGGGAGGGAAATATTATCATTAGTGAAATTGCTCCAGGAAGAATAAGAAATTTAAGAGAATATGTAGTCCCAAAAAAGAAAATTGTATGCAAAGTTTTAAGAATTTCTAAAAGTGGCCATATAGATTTATCCCTAAGAAGAGTAACTCAAAAAGAAAAAAAAGAAGTATTAGAGCAAGCCAAACAAGAAAAAGGTTATATCAATATCTTAAAAAGTATTCTAAAAGAAAATTCTGATAAAATAATCAAAGAAATATCTCAAGAATCAACAGTATATGAATTTTTACAGGAAGCAAAAGAAAATTCTAAAAAATTAGAAAAAATTGTCGGTAAAAGTGATACAAAAAAAATATTGGACATCTTGAAAGCCCAAAAACAAAAGAAGGTTATTATCAAAAAAGAAATATCAGTAACAACAACAAAACCAAACGGATTAGAATTAATAAAAAATCTTCTTGGAAACATAAAGGAAATTGAAATAAAATATATTTCTGCAGGGAAGTACACTCTAAAAACAGAATCCAGCGACCCTAAAACAGCAGATAATAGACTTAAAGCAATAATTACAAAAATTGAAAAAAAGGCAAAACAACAAGGTATTAATTTTAGTGTAAAAGAAAAATGACCAAACTAAAAAAATGTAAAGAATGCAATATTTACACATTAAGAAATAAATGTCCAAAATGTAATAAAACAAGTTCTGATGCGCATTATAAATTTATTAAAGTTAAAAACAATTAAATTAAAGTTTCTTGCTTCTCACTTAATAAGGCTTTTCCATATTCTCCATCATAACCCGGCTTAACCTTAAGTTTCTTTTCTCGATTTTCTATAATCAAATCAACTAATTTTATTTCAATATTACTGTGCAATAATTCCTCTTTTGAAACATTCAATAAAATATTAAATTCATCTCCAAAAATTTTAATTACACAGTTATAAGCATCCCAAACTCTCTTGCTTTGCATATTATTTCCAGTTGCTAAAGAAATTAGTTCATGCAAAGGTAAAAGTTTGTAAAAAAATTTTGCATTTTTTGTTTTAAATCCTTCAGGATTGTCTGCTAACTGTTCTACTCTATTTTCAACTCCTACTGTTAAATGTCTTTTACAAACAGGACAAATTCCCCCCAACTCTCTTGTTTTTTCCGGTGAACATGAAAAATTGCAAATTCTGTGCCCATCCCAGTGATACTTTCCATAGGCAGGATCTGTCTCAATAGTTGCTATAAAACTTTTATTCCTTATCTGTTCGATAATTTCCCCATAAGAATTTGCCTTTCCAAAAATAGTCGCTTCTCTTCCAATCCTAAAAGGCCAAAAACTATGTGCATCTGAAAAACTTACAAGTGCTTTATCTTCAAGCTCTTTAATTCTCCAATTCATTTCTGGGTCAGAAGACATACCTGTTTCAATTGCATGAATATACTTCAGTTGATCCTTAAAACATTCTTTCAAACTATCAAATCCAGACATGCTTCCAAAAACTCCAAACCAAGGAGTCCAAATATGAGCAGGAATTATTTCAATTTCCTTTGATATATTCATCATCTCTTTAACAAATTCATCTCCAGGAATTTTAAAAATAGGTCTTCCATCATAATCTCTTCTTCCTTTTGTATCGAAATAAAAATTAATTTTTTCAGCAATTTTAATATCAGGAACTAATAAAAGAAGATGAATTCTTCTTCCTTTGTCTTGAGTGTAAATTAAAGATATCTCCCCAGTAATTATAAAGGGAAAATCTTGATAATAGTAAAATCCATTTTTTTCTATAAGTTTTTCTTTTATTTCATTAAACCAAATTGGATGAGTAAAATCTCCGGTTCCCAATAAATCAAGACCTTTGATTTTAGCCCATTTAACTAAATTCTCGAAATCAATATTTCTGCTACATGCCCGAGAAAATCTAGAATGGATATGCAAATCTGCAATCATCCAATTTTCTTTATATTTAATCATTATTAAAATTTAGAATAAAAAGAGTTAAATAGTTTTTTATTTTTTAGGTTTAGATTTTCCTTTCGCTTTTAACCATATTACTACACCCACGATTAGTAAAAAACCGATTAAAGCCCACAACCAAATTAAATTCTTTTCAAATGCTTGTACAATGCCATCTTCTTCATCTTCTCCAATAATTTCTCCAGATGTTGCTATATCTCCTTCTCCTTCTGGGATTTCTTCATATACTTCCTTGATTAAGAGATTTGCTTTATTGTTTACCAAATCTATAAGTTTCACATAAATATCATAATAACCATCTTTAGTTACATCTATTTTTACTTCTTCGCCAACATCAAGAGTTACTTCGACAGGATCACTTGCAATTTCAATCGTTGCAGTAGTTGCAGTTAATGCTTTAACACCAATATAATGATAACTTGCTCCAACCTTAACTTTTGCTCTGTGTCTAACAGCAATCTCTTTTGTATAACCCTGTTGAAATTGCTCTCCTGATACAACATAAGTATTTGTGTATTGAGAAGTTGTTGAGGTGGTTGCAGGAGCCCCACAAGAGATTGTTGAAAAAGATGTTGCTGAAGATGAACC
>Ga0114923_10000648_pt1 | contig 26328 bp, 62 predicted proteins | sample SumtaG_FD_89578 | JGI IMG/M metagenome (GOLD analysis project Ga0114923, IMG submission 89578) | Deep subsurface microbial communities from Indian Ocean to uncover new lineages of life (NeLLi) - Sumatra_00157 metaG | ecosystem: Environmental > Aquatic > Marine > Oceanic > Sediment | place: near...
AGAAGATTTACGGAAAGCTATATGGTATTTAACCAGAAAATTAAATTTAAAAGATCCAAGTATTTGTTTTAAATGTATGCATAGAAAGCCTAAAAAAGAAGGAAGTGGTTTATGTAAAGAGGGTTTTTTAATACTTGAATCTGATGGTACATTTGTTTGTCGAACTGAATGTGAAGAGTTTAAAGAGTTAGAATAATGTCTGAAGAAAAATGGATAGAAGAACAAAAAAAACTATATGAAGATTTACAGAAGAAATATAAGGGAAATCCTCTTTTTGAAAGTCTTGAAAATGTCCAATTAGCTATTAGTGGGGTAATGGAGGAATTAGAAAGAGGAGAATATGAAATAGTAAAAAAGAAAAAATAATAATTATTATGAATGAATTGTGTAAATTAAAAGGGTATATGTGGTTCTTTTCAAAAAGAAAAGATGTACAAAAGAAAGATGGTTTATATAGTATGGCAACTGAAAAATGTTGTGCCAGATGTGGAATTACAAAAAAGGTGAATTAGTAGTGAGTGTAGGAAATGCATATCAAGCAGGTTATGAAACGGCAAGAAAAGAATTGATAAAAGATATCAAATTTCTTATTTGGTATACAAGTAATCCCTTAAGAAAGGGAGTTAGTGCCCGACACGATGAGTTTGAAAGAATTAAAAAGAAATATGAAGTAAAATAAAATGAGAAAAAAAATTAAAAAAACAAGACATTTTAAAAAACATTTAAGATTGGTTAAAAAATTATATTTTGGCTTAAAATGTTCATATTGTGGAAAGGAAACACTTGTATATAGTCAAGATAGATTACACAGATTTACCCAATTATGTATTAAATGTTATGAAAATGAAGAAATTAAAAAAATAACTGAATTTACATTTTAAAAAAGTGAAAAAAATGGCAGAAGAATTTTCAATGTTTATGGATAAATTAAATCATGAACCAATAGAAGATCAAGTAGCAGAATTAAAAGGTGTTGTTGTTAATATGGTTAATTTAATTATGAGATTCATAGATAACTATACTAATGAACTTGAAGTCATTTATGATAAAATTATTTCTTTAGAAACTAAAAAATTAATTAAAGAATTACCTGATACTGAAAAATTTACACCAGTACCAAATCTTAATCCAACAAGAGTTGTAGGAAGAGAAAATAATAGACAGGCTATTATGAGTGAATTAAAAGATATATTTAATAAAAGAAATGGAGTAAGTAATAAAAATTAAATTGGTAGGTTATAGAAAATATGAAAAGGAGTGAATGAATTGAAAGATAAATATGGTTCGATAATATTTTCGCTTATATTTTCGGTAATGGTACTAGTATTTTTTTTATTATATTGTACTATAGGAAGGTTGTGGATTTTTAATAATCCATTTTTATATTTTATTATATTTGGATTTTCAATAGGTTCAGTGGTATTGATAGTAATAGTAATTGAAATTTTTTTGGGAGATTATTTAAAAGAAGAAAGTGAAGGACGGGATATAAATTTTACATTGGTTGATAAAATTCAAGGAGGAGATCCAAACCTTCCTGAATATACAGGTGGAAGTTTGCACGAAGGTGTTGTTGGTGGAGATGAATGGGATATTGATGAATCAGAATTTGAAGATAAAACTAAAGGGAAGTGAGTGAAATGAAAGTAGAAATTAAAATGAGAAATGAAGATCATAGTGATGAAAAACATCCGAAAAATATATGGCATTTATTAGATTTAATATTAGAAACAGAAACTTCAATTGAGGCTTTATTATTAAAAGATTTTGATAAAAATGGATATTTTAATGAAATATATGAATCTCATGTTAAATCCAAATGGGAAAATGAGAGATTAATTTTAACTGTAGATCATTCAAATTGGCAAAAATATAAAGGAAAGAAAAAAGATATAGGAATTAGAATAACAAAACATGGAAAAGATATTGTTGAAATGGTAAAAAAACATTATCCTCAAACTTATAAAAAACTTGAGGAAATAATATCTAATATAAAAGAAGAAAGTTGATAAAAAGAAATGAATGAAATGGATTCCAATAATAAATATAATAAAAGAGTGAATGAAGTGGGTAAAAATGAATATAAAAAATTGACAATATTAATAATATTATCGATAATATCTATGATCCTTTTTTTGATAGTATTATTAATGGATTTAAAATTTATAATTATATTTGGTTTAGCTTTCGGATTTGCTTCAGATTTATATTTTCTAAGGATAATGATTACTTCTTTAAAAAGTAAAGATAAATGGAGTGTTATTATCAATTTTAATTATTATCATGAGGGAATTTTTGAATTAATTTTTTTCACAATAATTATTGGAATTCAATTTGTAGCAATTATTATGATATTTATAATAATATAAAAGAGTAAAGGAAGTGAATGAAGTGGGTAAAAAGCAAAAAAAACAGGAAAAGAGAAATTATGAAGATGTAGGATCTGGTTTATTTATGGCTTCTAACATATCATGTGGAGCATTAAGTGGCGGGAGATTACCAATTCCAATTCCAGAAGAAGATTTTGGCAATTTTACTAATTATAATCCTTTAGATCAACCTTATAAATCTATTTGTTATGATTGTAAAAATCATAAACTTGGTAATATTTTAAGGGATTCCAACACAAAAAAATTAATCTTTATTTGTGGAGATTGTTTTGAAATAAGAATAGAAAGAAAGGGGAAGTGAGTAATTTGGATAAAAAAAAAGAAGAATTATTGGATAATATATTAAAAGATAATATATCTGAAAATAATTCATTTCATTATAATACAATTTCAGATTCAGATGTTGAAGTAAAAGTTGATGGAAAAAAATTAGATCTTAAGGATTTTGAAGATTGGTTTGTATGGGGTGCAATAAAAGAAAAAAATTCTATATTTGATTCAAATAAAAAGACATAGTGTGATATTATGAACATTGAAGAAATAAAAGATTGGTTGAGACTTACTTTAGAAGAACAATCTGAAATGAATGAATTGGGTGATGATTGTAGAGAACGTTATAAAGCGATAACGATGCGTGTTATAGAATTACAAAGAAGATTAAAATAATGTTGAGAAATTATGAGAAAAAAGGGAAAGAAAAATAGAATTAATCAATTAGAAGTCAAATATGATTTATTAACTAAAGAGATGCAAGATTGTAATATATGGAAAAGGAAGCATCTTAAAAAACATACTGAGGAAAAAATAAAAAATATAACAGGTAATATTAATGAGTGAATATATTATTTCATGTGTTTGTTTTTATAAATTAATATGTTATTGTAAAGCCTTTAGAGAAGGTCGATGTATCCAATATAAAAAAGTTAATGGTGGTTGATATTATGAAAATACATAAATTAAAAACTGTAAATCCGTATTTTAATGATATATGGAATAGAATAAAAAATTTTGATGTGAGACAGAATGATAGAAATTTTAAAATTGGAGAGTATCTTTTACTGAGAGAATATGACCCTAATACATTAAATAAATATTTGTTTAGGGAGTTATTATGTAGAATATTCTATATTTTTAAAGATTCCAAATTTCTTAAGAAAGGATTTATTATTATGGGTATACATATTATTGAAAAGGTGAGATTGAAATAACAGATATATCAAAACTAGTAAATATTCATAATTTAGAAATTAAAAGGGATTCTATTCATTTTACAGAAAAAACTAAATTATGGTGTCAACTTCCATATAAAAATCATAAGAAAGGGTGTTATCATTATAATAACAACTTATTATGTCCTCCAAATTCTCCAAATTCTTTTAAGATTCGTATTTATAATTATAACTATTTTTATTTAATTTATGCAGTATTTAATTTTAAGAAATATAAAGAATTGAGAAAAGAAGAAAATCCAGATTTTTTTAATTCCGATGCAAGATTGAAATGTGTTATTTATTGGCAAAGTTCAGTAAAAAGATTATTAAAGGATGAGATAAAACATATGTATAATAATAATTTTATATATGATAATTATTATTTACTTGGATGTGGATCAGGATTTAATGATAAATTATTAAATAAATTCCAATATAAAATTTATTCCATGGAGTCTATTGGTATTGATGTTTTTAGAACACTTAAAAATAATAATATTGATTTTGAGTTAAAACCTAAAAATAAAGTCGTACTTGTATGTTTATTATGTTCAAGAATGAATTTGAATAATGATGAAGGTGGTTTATTTTAAAAATGGAAGAAGTTGATATCGTAATAAAAAAAATAATAAGTTTGGGATCAATAAAGAGTATTGTTTGTAACGATTGTAAGGAATATCATCATATAAGTAAAGAATTCTTTAAAATTACTGGAGTATCTAATAAACATCTTGATTTGATGGTAAATGGAATAGAAAAGAGATTTAGAAGTTGTCATAACAATCATGATATTGAAACTAAGGATATATGCCCATTTCCATCTAATTATAAATTATTTTTAATTACATTTCAATATTATACAAGAACAGAATTTCATACTGGAGATGACTGGGATATTGACGATTCTGAATTCGACGAATTAGATGATTTTATATGGGGAGATTTAACAGATTCTAAAAATAAAAAAGATAAAGGTGGTGAATAAAAAATGGATAAAGATTGGAAAGAAGCAATAATCAGAATAATAATTGTTCTTATAATAATTAATATTGGAATTACATTTAATTATATAATATGGCTTAATATTCAACAGATTTTAATATTTATAATTATTGGACAAATATTTTTTAATATTGTTGCTATCATAGCAGGAATTATAAATAAATATAAAATAAGAAACGAAAGATCGTGGAATAGTCCTATTATCTGTGAAGGTTGTAAAAAAGAAGTAGAAAGTATTAGTAGAAATATCCTATTAGGAAATTTAAAATGGTTATGTAAAAACTGTGCAGAGGTGAGTTAACATAACAAAAAGGAAAGATAAAATATTAGAAAAATTAGAAAAAGAAATCGATGATTTGAAAAGAAAAGAAAATTTAGAACTTAAAACAACTATAAATCATAGATGCAATTTTTGTGGTAAGAAATTTAAAGCTAAATATTATCAAAAAATTGATTGTAAATATTGTGGGAAAGTTAATCATACGAGAGGTGTTGAATATTTGTCAATATCAAAAAAATTGCGTTATAAGAAGTTAAAATTATTAAATTTACAAAAAAGGTGAAATAAAAATGGAAAAGAAAGAAGTAAAAAGATCCTTTCAAACAAGATGTATGAAAGTAGTAAATAGAACTAAGGTAAATGAAAAAGAAGAACATATTGAAATTTGTGGAAAATTCACAGAGGGACATAGAATTCTCAAAGCTGAGGGATTTGTTTATAGATTGGATTTATGCAAAGAACATGTTGAAGAATTTGAAAAGAAAGAAGAAGAGAGAAAAGAAAAGGAGAAAAAGGATTTTATAGAAACAGATATGATATGTCCACATTGTGGAGAAAAAGTCTTTAAGCATTTCCATAAACATGATAGATATCTTGGTCAAACATATGAATACCGATGGTTTTGGTGTAAAAATATGTGTAATTTAAGCTGTGGTAATTGTAATAAAGTTGATTCGCATGGGGATTGTTGTGCTGAATTTTGTAATAATAAAAGTAGTTGGGAACCGGAAAAGAAGGTGACTTAATAATGAGACGTTGTGAAAATTGTGGCAGAAGAATTTGGTTTTTTAAATGTAAATATCGATGTAGAAAATGTCAGAAAAAAATATTATTGTTATGTAGAAAGACTTGTAAATATAAGGAAATATGTAAAAGGTATAATTCATAATGCCTAAAAAAGAAGAATTTGAAATATTTGATGAAGAAGAATCAAATATACATTTAACTAAGATAAAGGGAAAAATAATCAGAGATGTTGATTGTCCTTTAAAGAAATCAATTTTGTGTGAAGATTGTGATTTTTACGATGGTTGGGGAGTTGATACTGTAAATTATGAAGTTCATGTTTATTGTAATCATCCTAATATAATAAATGCTAAAAAACTAAAATTAGATGGTATATACTATAAAAAGGTTAAAAAATGAGAGAAAAACAATTTAAAAATACTCCAATGGGAAGATCTAAAATTCCAGCAAGGACTGGTGAATATTTACTTTTGGACTATTATGGATATGATGTTAATAATATTGGATGGAAAAAATCATCTGATTTAAAAAAGAGTATAGAAGAAGAACATTATAAACATATAACTTTTTCATATATTAAAATAAGATATGGAAAAATAATAGTTAAAAAAGAGGATTAGAAGATGAGTGAAAAAAGAATAAAAGAATTAGAAACTGATATCAAACAACTAAAAGAATTGAGGATTGAATTACTTTCTATAGATAATATATTGAATGAAATAGTAGATGTTTTGGTAAGGAAGAAGATTTAGAATAACATAAATTTGAAGTGGTATATAGATAATGGATCAAGCTGAGGAAATAGTTTCACGAAATAAAGGAGATATAGATGATTTGGTTTGTCATATCAATAAAGAACTTCATATCACAGCTATAATGCATAAAAGATTAGATGATGGGATTTATAAGAGTTTTTTACAGGTAAAAGCAGAACAATTACAATTAATTAAAACAGAATTACAAATAGTTTTAGATAATTATAATAGGTGTAAAAAATGAAACTGATAAGTTTAAATATTAATGGGAAACAGCAAGAGTGGATTCAAATATATGTAGATTTGGGTTATTTTCAAGATCGAAGTGCTTGTATTAGAGGTTTTATTAATTATGGTATAAAATATATGGCTGATTTAATTGCTAAGAAACCTGAAGTTAATTTGAATATTATTTTCGATGATTTTAATTTAACTAAAAAACAAAATGAAGAATGTTTTAATGTAATTAATAAAGGTATAAATGAGGAATAAAAGGAGGTTTAAAATATGATAAAAATTAAAATTAAAAAAATGGAAAAAGATGCAAAATTACCAAAACGTCAAAAGAAAGGTGATGTTGGTTTTGATGCTTATATTTATGGTTTCCAGAAATATCTTAAAAAAGAGATTGTAAAAACGGTAAATCCAGTTGATATGGACAAAACAAAATTTACTTTATTACCATTACAAAGAGTAGATTGTAGATTAGGATTTGCTACTGAAATACCTAAGGGATATTATGCCCAAGTGGTCCCGAGAAGTGGCTTAGCGTTATGGAATGGTTTAACAATATTAAATACTCCCGCTACAATTGACTCTGGATTTAGAAATGAATGGATGGTAATAATAGTTAATATTTCAAATTCACCAGTAATACTTAATATAGGAGATAGAATTTGTCAAATAATTATAAGAAAAATGGTTGATTTTGAATTTGAAGAAGTTGATGAATTAAGTCAATCTGAAAGAGGTTTAAATGGTTTAGGTTCGACAGGAAAATAAAAAAGAGAAGGTGATTTAAATAATGGGTGAAAAGGTTGCAATATGTTGTTTAGTATTAATATTTTTTGGTGTTATATTTGGTGCTACTATATATGGTATATGGATATATACTGAGGATTATAATAGAACGGATAATAAAATTGAATATGAAGGATTAATAACACAAAAAAGAATAGAGGGAGGGTTTAGAACATCGTATATTTTTATTTTAAATAACACAACCGATGTAAAGATAAGTAAAGATAATTACAATAAATTTTCTGTTGGCGATTATATTATAATTTACGAATCTCTAAGAATAATTAAAATAAATTTAAAAGAGGTTTAAATGATTTAGGAAGTACTGGTAAATAATAAAATGGAGATAAATAATATAATAGGTTGGATATTATGAAAAAAACAGTAGAATGTATTGAATGTGGGAGATTAATGAAGGTTAGTAAAAAAAAATATAAAAAATGGGAAATTGGAGAAATCTTTTTTATATGTAAAAAATGTAAATAATAGCGTGATATATATGATTGCTTATAGAAATACAAAAAAAATAGAAAAGATGATTAATAAATTATTAAAGAAGGGACATCTTAAAAAGAATTTGGATACTGGAAAGTATGAGATAGATGAAAAGGGAATTAGAAAATGTAAGAAAAAGGGTTTGAAAGTAGGTTTTACATAGTATATTAGAATTTATAAAAAATAAAAAATGGGTTGATTATTTTAATTATGGAAGAAATAACTTTTGAAATTACTGATTATTGTCCTCATGGTTGTAAATATTGTTCTAGCAATACTACTACTATTTTTGTAAAGGCAAATTTTATTAACAAAAATATAATATTGAGATATTTACATAATAAGAGATTTGATAGGATAAATATTTCTGGAGGAGAACCTTTAGCGCATCCACATTTTTATAAGATATATAATTGGTGTAAAAATGCTTCGGATGATGTGGTTGTTTATTCAAATTTGATAACTCATAGAATATATAATGCTAATGTTATAGATGGGGTATATTTAGAAGCTAATATTACGTTATTACCTGAGGTTGATAAAGTTCACATTTTAAGGAGGGTAAAGCAGGGAAGAGAGTTGAATAGACCTGAAGTACATTTAAGTAGAAATTATAAAGAAGATTGTAATTGTGATCATAGAATTATGACTCCAAAAGGGGATATAGTATTAAGACCATGTAATAAAAAATTAGATGGGGTATTATAATGAAATACGGATTTATAGGTTCGGGAATGTTTGTAGATAAAGAGTATGTAATTAAAAAGTTACATAATATGATTGATGTAACTGTGGATATAATAGTTTCCGGACATAGTCCCAATAATGATTATGATAATGTAGATATTTGGGCAGAAGATTGGGCTAATGAATTTTGTTGGAATAAACCAATTATTCATCCAGCTAAAAAAAATGTTAAAAATAAATTTTTTTTAAGAAATGTAAAAATTGCTCGGGATTCTGATAAATTAGTATGTTTTATTAATAGTGGTCAATATAAATCTGGTACTTGGAATACAATTAGTAATTTTGTAAGAAGAGTAGATTTTAATTTTAATAATTTGATAATTTATAATCAAAATCGTCAATTATGGAGAACTGATGAATTACCTAAGTGGGTTTTAAGGAAATTAAAATTTATGGAAAGTATAAAAAGTGTTGGTGGATTATTTTGAGTTTAATATTATTTTTAATTGTTATGTTATGTATATGTGAAGTTTATTTCATGGTACTTGGAGTTATTTTTATTTTTCAAAAATATTATTATTATAAAGATGGAAATATAGAGGGTACTAATCTTAAAGGAAGGATATTAAAAAAAGCTATAAAACATGAATTAATTCATATACGTATTACAAATATGTTTGGGTTTACAAATTGGAAAATTATTCCTAAAATAGATGGATTAGCTTGTGAAATAAATATAGATTATAATATAATGAATTGGATATCTCTATTTAATTTTTTGAAGATGTGTATATTCCAATTTATTTTTGATGTAATTGTTTGTATTGTTTATATAAATATTGTAGGTATTTGTGAATATATTCAAAAATATTTTTTGGATTTTAGAGAAATTATTGGTAAATTTATAAATAATAAAAAAATTAATTAAATTTAAGATTATGAAATATAGTAAAGAATGGTTTACAAAACAAGAGATAAAAAAATTATTTGAATATCCTGATATTAGTTCGAGAGATTTATTACTTGTTAGGGTATGTTATTATGGTGCTTATAGAATATCCGAGGTACTATCTTCTAAACGTGAAGATTTTAAACATGAAGATAATTATACATTTATGATTTTAAGAAAGCAGAAGACAGATAAATTGAATTGGGAAAAACAACCCATACCTACTTTTATGTATGGAGAGGTTGTACGATATTGTAATGATAATAATATTAAAACACAAGATTATATATTTCAAACTCAAAAATCGCATGGAAGTCATATGAGTTATAGTATGGCATTGATTATTGTTAAAAAGTATACTAAATTAGCAGGAATAGATAAAGAAATAACTACCCATTCTTTTAGAAGATCAAGAGCAACCCATTTACTTGATGATGGATTGGAATTATATGATGTATCAAAATTTCTTCGACATAAGTCGTTAATGACCACAATGAAATATTTAAAAATTTCAAAAAAGAAACTATTTGATAAAGTTTATAATATTGATAATAAAATTATATTTGATAAAATTTAATTATAAGTATTATAAGATTTATAAATAATAAAATTATAATTATAATATATAAAAATAAAAAATAAAAGGAAGTGAATGAAATGGAAAGAAGTAGAAATATTATATTAAAAATAATATTATTAATTTATTTATTTGGTCAATTGGTAGTAGGTATGGAAGCGTTAAGAATTAATAATCAATTTTATACCCAATTTGGACAAAAATTACTTGTTAAAGGGGATATTATTAAAATGGACTATTTTAATAAAACATTTCCAGAAGTAAATTTTAATATTATCGATAATTTTAATTTGAATAGAATGGAACATTTCTATAACCTAACTATTGGAGATCATATAACTAATTCCATTATTTATTGTAGTTTAGAGATAGGTATTATAGAAAAATTTGATATTCAAATTGGTAATATAATTTTTATATATAGAAATCCACCATTTATTGAAGTAACAGGAAGTGAATAAAATGGTTAAAAAAAGGGCTAAAGTTTGTTTTTCTTGTAAACAATATATTATTATTTATTCTGATAATCCAATGAATTTGCAATTTGAAAATGTTTTTAGTATGGTACATTCTGGGCATATGGTACAAATCGTAAATTTGGAGGAAGTTAAAAATGGTAATTATATGTGTGTACCTGAATCGGAAGAAGAGATTAAAAAGATGATTGAAAAAATACAAAATGATTTAACATATACTGATGGTATTGGATATTCATGGTAGATGAAGATAAGAGTAATATATATTATTTTGTGGTTTATGTAAAAGGTATGCCAGGATCATATTCGTTTTGTAATGATACGATAAAAGGATCTCCTGTAATGTGGGTTATGCATAAATGTAATAAATCTCCAGAGAGTTTATATAATTTAATATTCTACAAAGAAATTACGTTAGATGAGTATATTATATTTCATCCAGAAGAGCTTGGAAAGGATTTAGAAAAAGTTCCAGAAGAGTTAACAAAAAAGTTTGGAAGTAGATTATCGATACCAAAAGAAGATGATGAATTGGGAAGTTTTACTGGTTATTCTGATATATTATGAGTGTATTTCTTGTTAATCGTTTTCCAAGACAAATGGGAAGGCCATTTAAGGATTTCATAGCATATGATATGGACGATGTAAATAATTATATATTAAAATATGGAGGTTTTTATGGTGTTCATATTTCTACATACGCTTTTTCTACAATTGATAAGGGTGTAGTTGATTATGAGTCTGCTATTATTGATAAGGTTTATGGTGATATTGATTCATTTGATTGGTTAGATCAAATTAGAAGGGTTTTTAAATGGGTTGTATATGATAATGATTTAATAAGTCGGTATACCATGTCGGGTAGGGGAACTCATTTTTACATATTTTGTAAGGAACAAATTAGATATAAAAGAAATACAATTTTTAATTTTTTAACATTTCTTGAGAGGAAATTAAAAATTAATGTGGATCCACAGATTAAAGGTGATTTGGCAAGAAGTTTTAGAATACCTGAAACGTTTAATCATAGAAGAAAAAGATATGCTATATGTATGGATGAAGATTTAATATTTAACCATACAAAAGATGAAATATATAAAATTGCTGAGAAGTTTCCTCCTTATAGACCTAAGAAGATTTGGTATGGTAATAATCTTATTGATTTAAGTGGTTTTGATAAGGATAGTTATATGTATGGTATTAATATGCCTACCCATATAAATGGTAATTTATTAAATTTAGATGAATTAAAAAAGTTAAAATTACCAGTAGATAAGTTTCCTCCTTGTATTCAAAGTTGGATGTTAAATGATGATTTGAGGAATAAGGGTAGATTATCGTTAATAGTTTATTTGCGGGATCAGACTATTACAGATATACCTTTGTTATATAAGGAAGTGGTATCAATTTTGAGAAGTATTCTTAATGAGAGTAGATGGAAACATGTTTCTACAGATATTTCTTTACCTGGTTTTGGGCTTGGAGAAAATTTAAGGTCTGTTAAAAAGGCTTTTTCTAATATAAATTATAAAATGTATAGTTGTTATCAGTTACGTGATTTTGGTCTTTGCCCTAAGAAGTGTGGTCGTTGGCATCCTATTTATGATTGATTGTAAAATTTTAAATATGATTAATATAATTATTAATTAATTATAAATAATTAAAGGAGTTTGATAATGACATTAAGTGATATTGTAATTGAGACCAAGATTGTTTTAAAATTTACAAATATAAAATCACAACCAGAGACTGGGAGTTATACAGGGGAATTACAAGTTTATATACCATTATTAGGCGGAGGAAGTGGAACAAATGCGGCTATTGAAGGAGATACTAAAACTGAAGTGGAGAAAAAATTAAAAAAGGAACTTAAAAAAATTTTAAAAGAAACCAGAAGAAAATTACTTTTAATATAATTTTTTTTTTCTTATAGAAATAATTAATAGGTTATAAATATGGTAAAAAAAGAAAATATAAACAGCAGGAATATTAAATATTTTATTATTGTCGATTATAATGAATATTCGATGATGTACTTTAAGATGCCAAATAATAAATGGTATCGGGTTTCAGAAAACCATCAATTAACGAAGATTGACGATGTAGAGGTTGTAGGTTCTAGGATTGTTGATAGTAATATAAAATCTATGAAAGAACAGGGACTTAGATACATTTTCGGACCGGGTGAAAAAAGAAAATTTAAAAGTACAAGGATAAAGAGAGGAGAAGAACAACTATTTTATGATACTAAAGTAATGGAATATGCTAAGTACTATTTTCGTGGTAAGGGGAGTTTATCTACAAGGGCTAATAGAGAAGTTCGTAAATTTAAGAGAATAAATTCTAGAGTGAAGTCAGACCGGGAATTAGAAGATGAACAGTGGTATACATAAGTTTTTTTTCTTATTATTTAATAACTAAAACATTTAAAATTTATAATTATTATAATAATTATAAATATGATTGATAGATCAATACGGGCATTTGAAATTCTTACTATTTTTAAATTATTAAATCATGATCCTAAAATGATTTTAGATTTTGGATATGGAGATGGTAAAATAACAAATTTTCTATATAAAAAGGGATTTAATGTGATAGGTTTAGATAGAACCGTAAGTAGTTATGAAAATGTAAGAAAGTTATACCCAGAAGTGGACTTTCGATTATATGATGGTTTAAATATTCCTTTTGAAGAAAATTTTTTTGATGTTATTATTTTAAACGATGTTATGGAACATATACAATACGATTTAATGGAAATACTTATTAAACAATTAAAAAATATATTAAAGCCCGGTGGTATAATTTATATTAGTGTATCTAATAGATTTGCGTTAGTCGAACCACATACTCAGGTTCCCTTTTTAACTTGGCTTCCAAAAATTTTTTGGAGGTCAATTGAACATGTTTTTAGAAAAAAATATAATGAAAAATTTATGTATTATATTTCAAATATATATCCATATACATTTAAACAGTTAAAATCACTCTGTTTAAAAAATAATTTAGAATTTAGAGATTTTACTTATGTTTATGTTTATCATAAATTTATGAAGTTAAATTATATAGGGAATAAATTATTAAGAAAAATTATAATATTTTTAAAAAGAATAAAAATTATTAATTTATTTTTTTATTTGGCCTGTAAGTATGGTGAAATTGTATGTATATATGAGAAAAGGATTAGTTATTAAATAATAACTAAAACATTTATTAAGTTATAAAATTTATAATAATTATACTATGAAATTAGTAAAAACAATTCATTTTGATGCTGCCCATAAGTTAAACGATTATATTGGAAAATGTAGTAATATTCATGGTCATACATGGAAAGTTGAGATTAGTGTTGAAGTTCCAATAGAGGATATTCGTAGATCATCTTTATTTAATGGTATTTTATTGGATTTTACTGTTATAAAATCAGTTGAAGAAATGTTTGATCATAAATATTTAAATGATGTGATTACAGTTAATCCTACGGCTGAGAATTTATCATCTATTATTTGTTTAATGGTTGAGGAATTTATGAATAAAAAGATAATAAGTTTAGGTTTGGACTACCCTCATTTACAATGTAATGTCTGTGTTAAATTATGGGAAAGTGAGTCATCTTATGTTAAAGTGAGTAATAAAGAAGCAAACTGTTGGTTTGGGCTTGGTGCTAAATATACATATCATAGACTTATAACTGAACATATTCGGGCAGAAAGAATAAAATATTTAAACTCTAAATAGGGGATAGAATGTGAATTGGAAAATTAAAGTATATGAAGATTGTTGTCCTCATAATAGACGTTTGGGAAATAAAATGAAATGTTATCATTTAGATAATGAAAGTCTTATTTGTAATAAAAAGAATTGTCCTATAAAGGTGTAAAAATGGATTTACAAGAAAAATTGGAAAATGTTAGATGTCATCTTCATAATATTTTTTATAGTATTCAGGGAGAAGGAAAATATATGGGAGTACCCACTTTATTTTTTAGATTCAATAAATGTAATTTATTATGTGATTATTGTATTGGTTATATGCCTGGTAGGAATAAACCAGAGATTATGGGAGTTCATAAATCAAAACATATAATGGATGTAGAAGTTGGAGATAAATTACTAACTGTTGATAATAATGGGAGTTTAGTTGAGACTAATGTAAAAAATATTTATACGAGGGATGTTACAAAGTATTATAGGTTAAAAATAGAAAATAAGCCGTTGCTTTATGTTACACCTGAGCATCCTTTTCTTGTAAACGGGGTATGGAAGTTAGCGAAGGATTTGGAAGTTGGTGATGAAATAGAACATGTATCTATGAATGAGAAGTTAAAGTATTGGTGGATAAATTATAATCCTATGTTTAGTTTAGATGCTATTAAGAAACATGTAAAAAATACAGATTATGATATTATTGGTGAGAAAGTTAGTAGGATGATAAAAAGGAAGAAGGAAAATGGAACTTATAAATCTTCTATACAAATTTTGAAGGAGAATAGTATTGAATCTTATAATGAATGGAAGAAGAAGCTGTCTTTTGTGCATAAAGGGAAGAAAAATGGAATGTATGGAAATACTGAGGTTGCGAAAAGAACAGGACAAATATTAAAGATGAAGTATGCCAATGGGGAGATAGAATCTTATTGGGATAAGTATAAAAGGGAAGATCCAGAACGTTATAAATACTTAAAATCTGAAGCATCAAGAAGGATGATGGGAGAAAATAATCCAATGAAGGATTTGGATGTAAGAAAAAGAAATTGGAAATCTCATAATAAAAGGCCAACTAGCCCAGAGAAGAAGTTTATAGAATTTATAGACCAATATAATTTATTAATTGATTATGTTGGAAATGGTAAATTATGGGTTAGAACTAAAGGTGAAATTCATAATCCAGATTTTATTGTTACTGGGCAAAAGAAGGTTGTTGAGATTTATGATTCAACATCTCCTTTTCGAGATGATAGTTATGAAGAGAGAATGGATGTATTTTATGAGAGTGCTGGTTATAAATGTTTTTGTATTGATTTAAAAAGGAGATCAATAAAAAAGCAAAAAGAGTTTTTTATTGATTTACTTCCGAAAGTTAATAAATTTATACATAATGGATTAAGGGTTTTGGAAAAGGATTATTTTGATGTTGAGAAAAAATATAATTATAAATATCCAAATGGTAAAGGTAGTGAATCGTTTAAGGTTAAAAAGAAGTTAAAGGTATTTAATTTTACATGTGAACCGTATAATAGTTATATTGTTAATGGTTTAATTGTACATAATTGTGACACTAAATTTAGTGAATGTGATATTGAATCTGTTGATGTTATGGTTAAGTTAATTACAGATTTTATAAAAAGTTATCCAATTCAACATATTTGTTTTACTGGTGGAGAGTCATTAATGTTTAAGGATGATATTGTATTTTTAGTTAATTTTATTAGGGATAATTTACATTTTAATAATTTTTCGGTTAAGATTGAAACAAATGGTACGCTTGATTTGAAACTCGATATTCCTTTTACTAATATAATATATACTATAACACCTAAACATAGATTTCCTGATAAGTATATTAATATTTTTCATGTTGATGAACGTTATAGATATGATAAACGTTTTAATCTAATTGTTTATAAGTTTATGGTTGATATAGATAATGTAGTAGATGATTTAAATTTAATTTATGAGTTTATAGAAAGATTTAGTTTGTTTGATTTTCCTATATACTTTTCGCCAATAAATAAAAATAATAATATTGATAATATTTTGGATACATATTCAAGTTTAATAAAGCAGATAAATAAATATAAAAATCATGATTTTTTTAAAAACGTAAGATTGGATGGTATTACAATACAATTAAATAAACTTTTGAAGTGGCAATAATGGATGAAAATAAATTAATAGATTTGTTTAGACAGATTTTATGTGAAGTAGAGGGAGTTAAAGATTTTACTGAATTAAGACAAGGATTGAAAGAAACTCCAAAACGAATAGTAAATATGTATGAGGAGATATTTGCTGGTTATGATAACGATCCCAATCAGTATGTTAAATTATTTGAAGGGGAATATGATGAAGTTATTATATCGAAAAATATAGAATTCTATAGCGTATGTGAACATCATACCCTACCCTTTTTTGGTACAGTAGATGTTGTATATTTACCTGACAAATATATTATTGGAATTTCTAAATTAGCGAGGATAGTAGATCATTTTGCACATAGACTTAATATACAGGAGAAAATGACAGTTGATATTGCTAAGTTTCTTATGGATTGTAAATTAAAACCGTTAGGTGTTATGGTTATTGTAAGGGGCACACATTTATGTGAAGTGATGCGAGGTGTTAAGAAAAATAATACTATAATGATAACGTCTGCAATTAAAGGTGTATTTTTTAATAATCCTACAGCGCGAAATGAGGCTTTAGTATTATTAAATATGGAATAGATGAAAATGAAAAATATTGTTATATGTGGTTCTGCTAAGTATATGGAAGAAATATATATTTTGGCGGAGAAGTTGAGGAATAAGGAATATAATGTTACCGATTTAAAAATGGTTCCATATCCGATAACTTTTGATGTTAATGAGAAATTGGCAAATAAGGGGTTTTATTTTGACGAAATTAGGGAAGCGGATTTGGTATTAGTATATAATAAAGATGGATATATAGGATTGTCAACTGCTATGGAAATTCAATTTTCTTTAGATAATAATAGGCATAGACCATTACGATTTTTATTTGAGACTAAAAATATAGAATGTCTTGCTATATGTATAAGTTCTAATTATAATACATGTATAGATAAAAGGTGGTTGAATGTTTGAAGATTTTTATTATGTAATTGAAGGTGGATCTGTATTTGACGTTAGGAATAATGGTTTTGATGTTAAACCTGAAGAGATTTGTATTTTACAAAGTATTTTAAGAATGTATCATACAGGACATAAATGTTTTGATGAACGTAGGTTTTTACCCGTATTTAAAAGGGCAAAACAGTTAATGATTGATTCTGGTGGTTTTAATATATTACGTCGTTATCCTGACTACCCATTTTCTATAAATGAATATAATACCCAGCTTAATTCTATAAACCCGGATTATGCTGTTAGTATGGATTATAGTACAATAATGCTTAAGGATATTATTGGAGATGAGTATAAAGATAGATTGCCTTATTTAATAAAAACCATAGATAATTATGTTGAGCAATATGATATGGAAAGGAATTATAAACTTTTAATAGGGTTACAAGGTAATGATATAGATGAGAAAATAGGTTTTATGGATATGGTTAGTGATAGAATGAATTTAAACGATGTTGATTATTGGGGTATTGGTGGAATAACAATTACAGGTAGTGTAGAATTAATGAACATTAATTTAAATTTGAGAACTGAAATTACTAATTATTTAAATAAAAGGTTAAATAACCCAAAAATACATCATTTTGGACTTAGTATTGCTCATTTAAAGAAACTTTTTAAATATAATATAAAATTTACATCTTTAGATTCAAGAAGTTGGGAAATGCCAATTCAATTTGGGAGAACTTTTGATGATAATGGTACTGTTGTTAGAATTAAATATACTAAGCAATCAACGAATGAAGTAAGGCAGAGAAGTTTATACAATTATATAAAAAAAATTGAAAAATTAAAAAAATTATATGAGACCGAATATCAAGTAGAAGGTTTATTTTAATAATTTACACTTAATGTACTTACCTTCATATCTTCTTTAAAAAGTTCTTTGATGATTTGGTATATATGTTTTTTTGATTTTGTTCTTTCTTTTTTTAATTTTGCCTTTTTAATAAGATTATTAACACTAATCTCTACTCTTAAAATTATTTTCTTTTGATTAAGATTTACCTTAGTTTCTTTTATTTCTCCATGTATTGTCATATCCTCAACCTCTTTATTTCCATAATTTAATTTATTTTTTATTAATTAATTGACTATTTAATAATTTAAAAATATTTAGGTAAAAAAAAGTTATATAATATAGAATATCAAGTAGAAGGATTGTTTTAATTTGTTCTTAATCTATCTCTTAAACTTTCAACCGTTAATTGTAATGATATTAAATTACTTCTAATTTTTTTTATTACTTCTTTTTCTTTTTTAAATCTAAAGAATTTAGCTTCTGGAATAAGATATTTTTTTATATGTATTAATTCCTCTTTAGCTTTTGTTAATTCTTTAACAATAATCATTTTATCATTATCGTAATTATTTTTTAATATATTTCCCATTTTAATTTCCTCCTAATATTAATTTATTTTGACTTTTTATTTTTTATAATTGTATTTTCTAGGATTTTGGTTATTTGGGCTTCACTATATTGTTTTCTATCGTTATTCCAATGTGCCATAGAAATATAATGTTTATAGCCAGAATAAAATGGGTGTAATTCAACTAAATGTACCTGCTTTCCTCCAATGTTTCTATTTAAGCTATTTTTTCTTACTGTTTGTTTTGATTCCTCAATAGTTACTGTTATAATATTTCCTCTTCTCCTTATTTTCCATTTTATTAATTTTCTATCTTCTAATTCGCATAATTTTCTAATTACTTTATCCAATACAATCACTACTTTATTTTTTATTTTTACTATATTAATTAACTATTTAATGATTTAAAAATATTTAGTAGTAAAAATGGGTTAATTTTTAATTACTTATTACTTAATAACATTTAAATATAATGTTTTGTTTATAATTATTATAAGATTTATAACAAAATAAAAATGATAAAAATGAGTGGAGCAAAACAAACATTTTATGACCTTTTAAATATTAATTACGAGTTAAGACCAAGGCAATTAGAAGCATTACCTTTAATTGAGAATGATGATGATTTTATTGTAGATCTCCCAACTGGTTATGGTAAAACAAAAATTGCGGAAATTGCGATTGCGAAGGAATTACAAAGAGGTAAAAGGGCTGTTATTCTTTCACCTCTGAAAGTTTTAACTATGGAACAAACAGGTGAATTAAAACGTGATTTTCCTGGTTATAAAGTTATAATTGACGATGGGGATCATAGGAAAGATGTAAGTGAATATGGTAATTGGAAAGTTGCAATTTTAACGTATGAGCGTTTTAATTCTTTATTGAATAAGGAAAGTAAGAGGAAAGTATTTGATAATCTTGGAGTAATCATTATTGATGAAGTACATAACTTTGGAAGTGTTGGTAGAGGGGCAACTCTTGAGTCTGCTATAATTAAAATACGGGTTTTATTCCCAAATGTTAAAATTATCGGATTATCTGCTACTATTGATAATTCAGAAGAATTTTCTGGTTGGTTGAATACAAAACTTATTCGGGCGGAAAAGTCTGAACGACCAGTACCCTTACAAAAAAAGGTTTTAACTTATCAAAATAATTGGAATTCTCATTTAAATTTAATGGCTCGAATTGATTTAATACGTAAAATTAAAGGAATGCATCCTAATAAAAAAATGTTAATTTTTGTTACAAGCCGAATGAGAACTCAACAAGTACCAAGAGAACTTTTTGGAAATAGAAGAATGTCATTAAATGAAGCGTTATATAACCATAAAATTGGTTGGCATAATGCTGGGATGAAAATTGAAGATAAACTTAAAGTTGAAAAAATGTTTAGAGATGGTAAAATTGATACTATTGTTTGTACACCAACGTTAGCAATGGGTGTTAATTTACCCGCTGATATATGTGTAGTATTTGATATGTATCAGTGGAGTTATTTAACAGGAAAAAGTCTTGTAGAAAAAGATAGATTTGAACAAACAATTGGCAGAGCTGGTAGACCTGGATTATCTGATATGGGATATGCCTATATTTTATGTTCTGGTCGCGAAAAATATGAGGTTATGGAACATATTAAAAAACCTTTAAATGTTAAAAGTCAATTACGTTTTAAAATGAAAGAAAAATTGCTTGAATGGATTGTAGCTAAAATCTTAATTCATAAGGAAACATTGAGAAATCTTTATTCTTATATTATTGATAAGGAAAATATAACAAAAAGTTTTATAGTTGGAGAATTAAAATGGTTAAAAGAACATAACTTTATTAAATTTATTAATGGAATGTTTATTCCTACTTATAAAGGTAGAATGACCGCTTATCAATGTATACAACCCGAAACGGTTGTTCACTGGGAGAATGTTCTAAGGGTTAAAGATATGACAAACGCTGAATTATTTTGTATGATTACAAGTGCTCAAGAATATGCTGGAATAGTTGTTCCTTATACTAATGATGAGACTAAAATTAATTATGCCGAAAGATATATTAATGCAAGGGATGAAGTTATTAAGTATTTTTATCAGGAAATAGAAGGAATGATGGTCGATTTTACAAGACATATTTATAAAATATTTGCTTTAACGTTTAGTACAGAATTAATATCAAAATATGGCGATGAAAAACAATTTAATATGAGTTATGGAGATAAGTATGTTGTTTCGGAGGCTGCTAAAAGGTATTTAACAGCAACTAGGATTTTGTTTGGTGAAAATTATAATGATCAATTAACAGATTTGTTGGTTGGATCAACCCATTCTATAATGACGGGAGATATTATTGAATTGGCAAAGATAAAGGGTATTGGAGATGTACGATTAAGTTCATTAATGAAAAATGGGATAGATTCAGTTGAGAAATTATTATCCACATCTAATAGGAAATTAATGAATGTTTTGAGATTAAAAGAGGAATCAATTAAAAAATTAAAAGTAAGTTTGGTGCAATTTTTATGAAGCTTAAAAATATAAATAGAATGAGTACAGATGATTTATTGAAGTTGTGTGATTTTATTACAGAATATAATAACTCGTTATTTAACAAATTGGGTCAAGGAAGAATCCGTATAACTTCTTATATTAGTACAGGTGAAAATGAATTTCCAAAAATAAAAATTATGTCATATTTAAAGAAGGTTATACTGTGTAAATATAGAAGAATAAATAATTGTATTGAAGATCTTAAAAAGATGGAATTTGATTTGTATAGTCTTTTATTAGAGAAAGATAATTCTTTTGCAATGAAGGTACCTAAGGAATATAGAGGAGATATTTTTCAATCTGAAGAAAGAATTAGAATTAAAAAATTATTATGTTAATTAGAATGGGAAAAAAAGAAAAAGAGGGAAAATAAAATGGTTATTATTAAAATGAATTCTATTGTATTATCGAATGACGCATCCGATCTTGAAGGAATAAATGAGAAGTTGAATAGCCTAATATTGGATTTAAAGTTATATACTAAAGAGGGGATTGTGTATAGATTGGGACAAATAGTTTCGGAGATTGAATATGTTATAAAATTTTTAGGGGATCATATCAATGGAAAAGGTGGAGTCGAGATAATAGATGAATAAAAAAGGAAAAATGTCTAAACAATTTTCAAGAAATTTTTTATTAAATAATTTAAAAGAAGAAAATGTTGATAGTGAAGTGTACAGAACATTTAAATTTATTATAAATAAAGATAAGGTTAAAAATTTAAAAGAAGGGGGTAAATAGTTATGGGAAATATAGAAGAACAAATAGAGAAAGAAGAAGGGAAAAATATAACGAAAGAAATATTTTCATATCCAGTTAGAGATATAGATTATATTATTGTTGTATATAATGATGGAAATCGTGAAAAGTTTGAAAATGATAGTTTATTATGTAATGTTATTTTAGAATGTAATAGAACTAATTCTTCATTTTATATTAAAATAAGGTTGGAAGATAATATTATAAGGGATAATATTATAAGTATAAATAATATTTTTAAAATTATAATTAATTACAATCGATAGGAGAGAAAATTTAAAACAGGGAAAATAAAATGGTAGAAACGAGATTAAGCTGGGAAGAAGTTTTTCAAATAAGAATGAAATTTCATGAAAAGTTAATAGAGAAATATGGTAAAATGCCTCCTAAAAAACAATATATTTTGGATTTGATTGAATATCGAGGTGGATCAGTTTCTTTACAATTTCTAAGTAGAGTAATGAACTATAAAATACATTTACTTGAAAATTGGGTTTTAAAATTAAATACTGAGCGTAAAATTAGCGTAAAAGGGGAATATCCAAATTGGATATTAATAAAACATGAGGAATAAATTAAAATGAAATGTGATTGTGAAAAATGTTTAATTTTAATCTTGGAAAATCATATATCCAATTTAAAAGAATGTAGGTTTTGTGGTCATTATTGTATTGATCGGGTAGATGGTAAAAATTCATGTGATTGTAAGGATTCGGTAAAAAGGGTAAATGAAGATAAAAAAATAGAAGTTATCTTAAACAAAAGGCAGGAAAAATTAAAAGATGAATGTAGGGTTAAATACAAAAAAGGATGTATGGTCTGTCCTTTGGGAGATTATATATCATCCGAATTTTACGATGGTGAATTGAACGATGCGAGTTGTACTTTATGTTATTAAAGGAGGAAGGTAAATGAGTGATGATGGTTGGGAAGTAAAGGTTAGTTATCATAGTTGTCCATATCATAGTAATAAGAAGGGACTTATAACCAGATATATTTGTACTCATAAAGAGAATAAATGTGATAATTGTTCTATTATGTTTTGTCCAATAAAAAGTTAAAATGGATGATATAAAATGAATGGTATAATGGTAAAAAAAGAAAAAATGCCTGAATGGGCAAGGGAAGTATTGTTGGAAGAAATTGAAATTTTGGATGAATTTTTAGAGTTTTTAGATAGACAGGAGAAAAAATAAAATGAATCAAAAATTAAAAAAATATCTTTTATTTGTATTTGCTTTTATATATGCTTTAACATTTATAATAATGTTACTTAGTCTTTATAATGTTATTTCTAGTTCTGTTATTATAACTGTATTAATTATATTGGGTATTCTTATAGGTATTGGGTACAATGTTGATGGGATAGTAAGGTATGTGGAACCGTTACGTGTTAGGCGTTTTATTAGACGTCTCTCACAAGAAAACCAAAAGAAATTAAAACCAAAAAAGGTGTTTAGAATAAATGATGTTATTGAGATGAAATTAATATTGGATAAAACATATATCTATATTAAAGGTAAGGAATTTATGCAATGTATGTATCTTTTGATAAATATTCCTATTAAAAATATTGAAGATTATGATGAATATGAAAATATTGATGATATTGCCGAGGAATTGGATCATTCTTTAGAAATGGGTCCTCGTTATAATAATATTAAAACAATAAATTCTGAAACCGAATTTTGGGGACATTGTTCAAATATACAAGCCTTTTTTGAGAATGGTTTGGATACTTGTATTTTACATTCGAATATTGCATTTCCATTATTAAAGGAGCTTGTAAAAGTAAAATATAAGCCTGCCTATTTTAAATTTAGAGAGGAAGTTGTAAGAAGATTTAATGAAGGAAATGATAATGTTAGAAAATTTCTTCTTATTGAGGGATATATTGGTCAACTTGAAAAGGAAGATTTTGAACAGTTAGATTTAGATGTTTATGATAGTATACTTAAGTTAGAAGAAGTACGTGATCATTTAAGTTGGAGATATGTTGAGGGATTAGGTAGTTGGGATTAATTATAAAAAAAAAGTGGTTTAAAAATGATTGAAATATTAGAATGGTTATTCTTTGGTTGTATAATAATTCGTATTGTTATAGGATTAATGTTATGGTTTGAAGAAGAAGAAGGTTAAAAGATGAGTTTACAAAATAGAGTTAAAGAAATAGATTTAGAATCTATTTTAATTAGTAAAATAAATCAATTAAAACGATACGAGTTAGTATGGGAGTCGATGGGAGAACATCAGTTTGGTGAGTATGTTAAATATGATGATTTAGTTAAATTAATTGCGGAAGAATTTAGTGGAGTTTCGATAAAATAAATTAAGAAAGAGAAATAAAAAATGAGAGAAAAAACATTTAAAAATAGTCCGAAGGGAAGATCTGAAATTCCAGAAAAAGCTGGTGAGTATATACTTTTAGGTAAGTTTGGAAATGAGGTTTATAAGGGTAGAACGGATAATCTAAGACGGAGAATAAAAGAAGAGCATTATGATAAAACTAAAATATTTTCATATATTAAAATAAAATATGGTAAGGGTGTGTAAGATGGGAAATGATACATGTTTAAAAATTCATTGTGTTTTAAAAGATGAATATGTAATGGTTATAAAGCGGTTATATGAAATTAAAAAAGAAATGGGCAATAAAGCAGGAAATGTTGATGAAATTGAAAAGAATCATAATCCTTGGAGAGAATTGCTGAAAGAATATAATATTTCATTTATAGAAGAATGGCTTAAAGGAAAATCAAGAACCTTTAATATTCCAATGACAGGTAATGTAGGTTATGAACTTACATCATGGGATTGGGTTGGTCTTAGAGAAAATGAATGGAAATTTATAGTCGAAATGAAGAATTATTATAATGAATTTAATTCTTTTATTAGTCAAGTCCTTCTTAAAATTTGTATTAAGATAATTCATTGTGAATATTATGAATGTTTTGGAACAATGGAAGATAGTATTATGTTTTATGAAAATTATGAAGTAAAGGAGGATTAAAAATGAGTTTTAATGAAATTAGGAAATTTAATGTTGCTATTAATACTTTAAATAAATATTTTTCTTATCTTAGGAAGAAGAAGAGAGGAAATTTAAGTTTCTATTTTGATAGATTTGAAATTAAGAGATATGAAAATACTAATATAAAAAATATACAGAAATTAGTTACTGATACATTGAAGGGTAATTATAAATGTTTTGAATGTGGTTTCACATATACTAAGATTGATGATTATTTTGAGAAGTTACCCTTCATATTTTTAGGTATGGATACTGATAGTGTATTTATTACAGAAATTTTTTGTAATAGTTGTAGAGAAGAGATGATGAAAAAATTATTTAAAAAGGAGATGTAAAAATGATTATAATTGCAATAATTGACATTATTCTTACTTTTTTAGCGTTAATAAGTCCTTATATAATAATGTATATAATTAAACACCGAAAGAAATGTAACAAATGTGGAAATAATCTATTTACTTGGAATGGATATAAACCTGAGTTAAATAATTTATATAATAATTGGAAGTGTAATTGGATTGGATGTAATCATAGTATTAGGACTATGGAAATTAAGGATTATTATTTTGTTTTTACGGAAGATCGAGGTCCTGTTCCGTCAATGCGTTATAACCTTAAACAGCGTATAAAAAAAAGAATTAGGGTATGGTATTGTAGAAAGAAAGGAAAAGCTAATAAGGGAGGACCACTTTCAAATGAAGTGGTATAAATTATTAATTAAATTAATAGAAAAAGGAAAAAGAAAAAGGTAGAAAAAAATGGTAGAAAATTTAAAATTAAAATATGAGTTTAAACCAGATACAATTTATTGTGGAAATAATGAAGTTGTTTTAAAGCAATTCCCATCAGAATGTGTAGATTTAATTTATATAGATCCTCCATTTTTTAGTAATAAGAATTATGAAATAATTTGGAAGGATGGGTATGAATTACGTGCATATGAGGATAGATGGAAAGGAGGGATGGAACATTATATTAGTTGGATGAGACCCAAAGTAGAGCAGATACATCAAGTTTTAAAAAGTACTGGGAGTTTTTATTTACATTGTGATTATCATGCATCCCATTATTTAAAGGTTTTATGTGATAAAATATTTGATCCCAAGAATTTTGTAAATGAAATTATATGGCATTATTATAGATGGACTGGTGCAACAAAGCATTTTCAGA
>Ga0114923_10000649_pt1 | contig 26311 bp, 42 predicted proteins | sample SumtaG_FD_89578 | JGI IMG/M metagenome (GOLD analysis project Ga0114923, IMG submission 89578) | Deep subsurface microbial communities from Indian Ocean to uncover new lineages of life (NeLLi) - Sumatra_00157 metaG | ecosystem: Environmental > Aquatic > Marine > Oceanic > Sediment | place: near...
AGGAAATTACCGCTAAAACAGAAAAATTGGAGGAAGGGAAATGAGGTCTGAAGTAAATGCAAGAAACTGGAAAAACAGAAAAGAAAAACTAAAGGGAAAAGATAAATGTTATTATTGTGGTGGTAATAATAAGAATGGAAAAACTCGTTGTGATGTATGTTTAATAAGGTCATCAATTCATGTACTAAGTGGAAGAATCATAAATTTAGAAAGGGAGGTGAAGACATGGACAAAGCAGATGACAAAGTAGTATTTGAAGGAAACAAACCTGAAAAGTTTACAAATTTTGAATGGCTAAGAAAAGAAGTAGAGGTTTTAAGAGAAAACATGGATGAACTTGTTGCCATTCTTAACGATAATAATATAAATAGAAAGAAAACAATTGAAGCAGAATTTACAAGCGATGATGAAATATTCAAGAGGTTAGGAGATGACTAAAATTACCGCTAAAACAGAGAGGAAATCAAATGGATAAGAAAGAATTGATGGAAGAAATGTTCACTGATTGGTTATGGGATAAATATTATGATGAGTTAAACACTCAGGCAATAACTGAAGTAGAAAAAGAAGTGGGGCTGTGGAAAAGTTTCTTTGCAAAACACACCTCTCAGAAAATAAAAGATAGGCGGTGGGAATTATTTGAAAAGCTCAAACTTACGCTTTTAACAGAAAAATCCAGGGGGAAGAAATAATGGAAAATGAGATTAGAGAGGTAATCTTATTTGTTCTGGGTATGGGTTTTGGAATAGGATGTAATTGGGTGATTTATTTTTTAATCAAAAGTACAGAAAAAACAGACTCAGGAGGGAAAGGGAAATGAGTTTTGAGAATATATTTGAGGGAGTGATAATTAAACAGGAAAAGTGTGATAAATGTGAAGAAATTGCAGAACACTATTTACCGATGCCTTTCTGGAAGGGAAAATATTACAGATTATGTAACTTGCATTTTGGGAAATATCTCGAACTTAAAGAGAGACTTATAATTGCAGTTTCAACAGAAGGTGATTCAAAATGACGATAGAAATAATAGATAAAACCCCAACCTTGCAAGAATATAAATATCTAAGATCTCTTGTGAAATGGGATTTGGAAAGCGCTAGGATAACTGATGAACGTGTGCTCGACTCTCTGGATAGATGTCCTGCTTGTGTAACGGCCTATGAAGGACCTAGAATAGTTGGTATGGTTAGACTTTCAGGAGATCTAGGGATGTATGGATACATTCAAGACACCATAGTCAATCCAACCCACCAAGGCAGAGGGATCGGAACCAAGATGATGGAAAGATTATTACATAAAGTAGATGGACTCAATGGTTACCTAATAGGCGTTTGTCCTAGCAAAGTTTCAGTAGATTTCTATAAGAAGTTTGGATTTAAAAAGAAGCCAGAGGATCCAAATGGATTTATGTATTTGGAAACTAAAGCATGAAATCAGAAGTTCAAAAAACAACTGGGAGACTAGATTTGAACTTTATCGTATTTGAACTGATAAAAAAGGGTTTCCGCCCATCAAAGATTTGCCATAAACTAGATCTAAAGAAGTCCACTCTCCAATACTATCTATCGACGTTAAAGCGTTCTGGATTCATCAAAAAGGTAGGCTATGGAACATGGGAAATTCTCAAGGAATATAATGAAAAAGAAGTACAAAAAACAACTAAGGTAACCCCCCATCAACTGCGTAATAATTTGAACTTCTTTAAGCCAGATTCAGTGAGGGGCCACGCTTTCCAATTTAAATTTAAGATAGGAAAAATAAGGAATTGGGAAAAGAGAGAACAAATTCTAGGAGTATTAAACATCCCATTTGATGATCTGAAGATAGGAGGAGTAAAGAGAGGTCAGAGATTAAAGTTCAAAGGTAAGAAGATATGGCTAACCAATTCATCAATAATAATTTACGAGAAAGCATCCTATATGGCTGATACGGCCAAGCTATCAAAGAGTAGGGCTGTATATGATGTCCTGACTCTAATCAAGCAGCTAGAGGGCTATCTGAGGGCTAATTTCAAGATAAATAACAAATACATCTTCAAGGTAACAAGGCAACACTACAGCCTAATGAAGAACGCGCTAGCCAAACAATATAACAAAGAAGGAAATAATCTACAAGTCTATAATGAAACAGGTCTTTGGTTTACAATAGACAATAGCTTTAATCTCCAGGAAGCAGAAACCCTACATCCAAAAACAGCAGACATAGATAATGAGAAGGTACAGAACTTCTTTAATGGATTGAAAGGATTAGAAGGATACACCCCTGGATTTGTTGTGAAATCACTGGCCACGCAAACTCAAAATTTAGATAACTATGCAGTACATCTGAAAGCTCACGTAAAAAGCGTTAAGGATCTAGGGAAGGGAGTGAAAGATTTGGTAGAGGTGATAAAGGAGTTGAAAAAATGAGTAGATCGCAAGTTCCAAGAGGAACGACTAGAAAAGAAAATTGTCCTAAGTGTGGTCGCCTCTATTTTAATTTTGTAGAGGGAACAAAGACTAGGAATATCTGTACTATATGTAGGCCAGTTAAAGAGGTGAAGAAATGAACACTAAAAGAACCCACCAACGAAGCGCCATAAGAAGAGTCGGAGTAAAGAAAGCGACAACAGCGCTAGTATTAAAATGCTTTAGAGAGTTAGAAAGAAGGAAAGATCCAGTATTAGTGAGCGAGATTAGCGGGGAAAATATGGTGATAAAAAATGCCATGAGATGCTTGATAAAACTAGGATTGGTAGAGAAGGTAGTCGTAAGAGGTGTTTATGGGAGGGGCAAGAGAACGGGAACAATGGACGGATATTTACTTAGAAAGGAGGCAAGAAAAACTACCGATACATTTAAATAGTTTACTTAGTTGATTATATTGACATGGTTAATAAAAAACAATCACGGCCCAACTGCATAAGATGTTCAGATAAGTTACATGAGTTTTTGAAGAAGAACTCATCCTACGGGCAAACCCTAGAGGACACTATCTGGAGATTGATGAAGGTGAAAAAATGAATACAAGGATTATTACATACATCATTGCAGCCATATTTATAGCTGTAGCTGTTACAATTACTACGTTTGTTATTATAAATTCTGAGAATATAATTCAAAGAGGTACAGATTTTTGTGAAGATAGAGGATATAAATATTCTTATGGAAATTGCTATAAAATCAGAGGAGACACATTAATTGAGAGAAAGATTGGATTTATAGATGGAAGTGTATATTGGAAAGAAAGCACAGGTAAAGCAGGAGTGAAGAAATGATCCCAGATTTTTTTGGTGGCCTTATATCGGGATTTCTAATTGGCGTATCATTTTACTTTTTAGGCAAGGCTCACGCTTATAGAGACTGTAGTGAGGATCTTAAAACATTACTAAATAAGATGAGGGATGAAAAATGAGAGGGAAAAGTATCGATAGAGAACTTAATTTCTTATCTAATGTGTTTATGTTTGGTGCAGTTGTAAGCGCCTTCTGTTCTGGTTTATTATTAGGATATGTTTTATGGGGGTTTGGATGAAATCAAATTCAAAGAAAGAGCAAGATGTGACTGACGAGTCGCTGAATGTGGCCAAGGCGGGTGAGGGAGAAAAAACTCTCCCAAGCCCCGCGCTTTATAATCGGAACCAGGGCGTTAGTATGAGTTTTTGGGTGTCAGGAGTATTTACCACGATGCTTGGTTTATCATTTCAACCTGCATTTATACTAGCAACTGTATTCCTAATACTCTCTTTGTTAATTCAGTTTGATTTGTGGGAGATGAAGAGATGAAACAATACGCAGTAAAACACAAGAAAAAAGAAAAGGTCTTCGTGATAGAAGCAGAGAACTTAGAGGAACTCAAGAAGATGCTTGACGATGAGTATGAGGTTGTGGAGGAAGGGAAATGAGTTTAAGAGATAGTTATTTAAGATTAATGAAACATAAAAGTCAAAGAATGTGGATACAACAGAATCCTAAAATTCATTTATTAAATTATTGGTTCTACAGATATTTTACAAAAAGTTATTACAACTTTTTGTTATACCATTTAAATTTAAAAGATTCGCATATCCTTGCTTGTGCGATGTGTGGAGGGAAAAAATGATTCCAATGCCAATGCAGATAGCCCTAGGGATTTATCTAGCGATAATTTGGAATAAATTTGATGATTATCTTTTGATTGGGGGTGAAGATGGACAGAGTTAAAAGAACGTTATTACAGATTGAAAGACCCCTAGCATGGTGGATGTGGAAAACTAATATCTTTCCCTTTGCAAGAAGATATTTCAAAAAAGAATATGATTCAATAAGTTTAGAATTAAAGGAGATGAAGAAATGAACATTGAAGACGCAGAGGAATTAACAGCACATCTCTTTCAATTGGAGCAAGAGTTAGCTAGAGGAACATGGGATGAAAAAGAAGAAGCTATGAAACTAATAGAGTTTGCCAAGAATTTCGATAAGAATGTTAAACAAAATAGAAAATTAGAATATTGGGGGGAAAATCATAATGGATGAAAGCGATACCTTTGAAACATTCCTTGAAGTAAGTTCAGACGGAATAGAATGGAAACCCTGTCCCGCATGCAATGGGAGAATTGTTCAAGTTAGAAAAGCCAAGTTCGAGTGCCAGGATTGTTTCCAGGAGTTTATAGCAGATGAGGAGGATATGAAATGATAACCTATACTGAAGGTATTATTGCAATAGGAGTCCTTTATTCGATAATAGTTTTATCTCTGCTATTTTCATTTTTCTTTGTAGATGACCCTTTAGGTTATTCCTTCTGTGAGAGAATGGGCCACGATGGAGTAAGAATATTTTCAGGAGACACCTATTCTAAATATTATGGTAAGATAACCTGTCATTCTAGTTTTAGTGGAGAGCATATATCTGAGACGTTTAATGTTGAGAGAAAATGGGGGAGATTTTATGCAACAGATAAATAAAAGAGAGGCGAGGCATGAGACTTAGGAGGCCATGCAAGAACCCATATAATAACGTGGATTGCGAATTAACATTTATACCAAACTACAGAGGAAAACTATGTCCTAGTTGCTACGCGTTATCAAGGTTGTTAGCTCACGAAAAAAGAAGAAGAACCTGGGAGACTAAGAAACTTGTTGCTTGAAGAAATTCATAGCCCATACATGGTAAAATGTGATGGTTGCGGTACATTAATAGATGATGGTTATATTTATTGTGATGAATGTGACAAAAAAAGTCTGTTAAAATTAGAAGGAGGGATAAAGAATGAAGAAGAATCAGATGAATCTAATTGAAGCAGTGGAAGAAGTTTTGGATGAGGATGCTAGAACTAGAAAGAAAGAATACAACTGGCTCCTCTTAGCAAAAGTCCTAAGACTATTGGAGTTCAAAATTTACATAGAGTTCAGTAGGCAAATGCCAGAACCAGAAACTATCTTTAGAGCGCGCAGAGAACTAATCAATAAGAGAAATAAATATCCAGATGAATTTGTCCCAGAGGAAGGTGTGACTTATGGAAAGAAGAAGGGGAAGAAATGAATAACATGGATTGGTTTTATTCCGGAACAGCAGTATTATTAGTTTTAATAGGAATTGCAACTAGTATTTTAAGAATGCAACAGAATCTAATTAGACAATAATTCCTTCAACTCTGATTTATCAGTGTAGGTATATCTCTGAGTGCTAATAATAGAAGAGTGTCTAAGGAACTCCTTGATGTCTCGTATGTCCAACTTCTTTATACTCTTCAAATAATGTCCCCAGGAGTGTCTTAACTTATGTGGATGAACTCTAGTGTCTTGGATAATATTTCCATTTGCATCTACCTGTGAGATCCCAGATTTAATTCCAGCGTTCCTCAAATGCTTCTGCCATGTGCTTACCCTATTGCTTATGTTTACTTTCTCTATATCATCCACGTTCTTCATAAACAAATAAGACGAAGGAGAGGAATAGTTTTGAGAGTGAATAAATGCCGCAATCCTTTTCATTATAGCAGATGGAAAAAAGGCCAGTCCCTCTTTATCTCCCTTGCCAAAGACACTACATTCCCCAACTTGATTAATATCTTTCTTCCACTCGTCCCAGTTGAAAGAGATTATCCTTATCTTATATAGTTCCCCAACCCTCAACCCTCCATAGTAACTCATTAATAATTGTAATTTCTCTCTCTCCCTGGGAAGATATTGTTCTAATTTTAAGATCTGTTCTTCCGTCAAGGGTTTAACTAATCTCTCCTTTACACGCCCAGTGAGCTTAGGGAGTTCAACCTCAGAGACATCTATTCTATTATCTTGGTTAAGACCTAGTTCTTTATAATTAACCATAAGAAACTTCCTCAGATTCATTAAGAAACTTCGAGAGACACCATTCATATTCTCTTTCTTTGATAGGAATCGACTAACGTTCTCCTGAGTGAAAGGGCCATAGAGAAGGAACTTGTTGAAATAATAGAGATATTCTTCTATAGTTTTTGTTTTAAGATTCTTATTCACTAGCCAGTTTCTAAATTTATCTATTGGGATCCTCATCTATTTCCTCCTTTAATTTGGCCATAAGTTTGACGTTGCATTTCCTACACAGCTTGCGTGCGTTGTGCCAGACAACTGCTTTCTTCCTACATCGGGGGTTGGTACATCTCACCTCTTCTAATCCTCCTTCTAAAGAATATTCGTCTGGCTATCAAGATGGCTCCCAAGCCCACTAATATATGTTTCCAATAGTTCTTTAAAAAGTTTATTATTGTTTTGATAAGGAGGAACCCTCCCTTGAAGAAGCCCAGGAGAATGAAGAATATCACGACCCCCGCAACAGCAGCCACCAGATAATAAACAAAATAAGATTCCTTGTTCCTCTCTGGAGTGTTATAGATAGTCGTGCGCATGAGCTAACCCAGGTTTCAAATCTTTATATCTTTTACTATCTCTTTCTTTTAACTGATGGGATTTTTTTAACATCTATCTCATCACCAAATAATTTTTTAGCTAGACTTGTAGCCTTCGGCAAACTAACATCCACCGTTCTGCGTATGCTTCTACCAGAAGGACCTGTGATTTTTATTCTAGTTCTAGGCATCATTTCACTACGGGGTAGATATATATAAACCTTCTCTTTTTTGCCAACTCGGCTGCACAAAATTTACACACTAGCCGTTTAATTGTAATTAGAAGGTTTCTTTAGGGATTTCTGGAACTAGATTAGATATGTGGGGGTTATGTTTACTAGAAAGATCCCCTTTGCTTGCCTTTATGAAATCTCCCACCGTCTTGTCCTCTCCATGATCTTTCAGCATCATGTTTAAGGTAGACAGGGCCACGGAGTATTTCTTCCCTTCCATCAGACAACTCTGTGATAGGCCCTCCTTAGTTAACTTACCTTCCAGTAACAACGCGTAGAGCTTCTCCAAAAATGTCTTCTCCCTAGTCACACCGTTCATACTCTCGAAGTGCTTGGCTCTCTTCACTTCCTTTATCTTGAGATACTTTCTCTCTTGTTTAGGAGTCATTGAAGAGAAGTAGACGTACCCCGCGAAGGTGGTTAACTTATGGAATGCAAACGTAGCACTAGGATTCTTTTCCAATCTTATATTCTCTTTAGCTTCGATCTTCCTGTTAGTGGCTGTGTCCCATTGATCCTGACTATGTATCTGTCCATCTAAAGGCAGAAGGATAACTCCGAGGCCCCGCTCTATTATGTGTACGTGCATAAAGATTAACTCTCTCAATGCTTTATCTAAATTATAAAAGAACGGGAGCGCGGATCCATATATGTTAAAATTATCTCTATAGTTAGTAACGATCTTAATCAGATCTATTTGTCCAACCTTCTGGAAGTCTCTCTTATAACCAGAATTTATAGCTTCATCATCCCAACAGAAACCAAACTTTTCATTAGCTAAAAGATTCTTAACATCGTCCTGGGAATACACTTGATGTTTATGAGGGTTGAACCCACTCTTTTTAAATGACTGAAATATTTTAAATAAGAACGTAGATTTACCATCTCCTCTCTTTCCAGAAACGCCTATATTTACGTCGAATTTGTTGAGTTGTCTTTTTCTTAAACATTCTGTTATCTCCTTAACAGTCCACCTGATCTCTGATTTTGTTATCATCCTCGATTCATCATCCTATCTTTTATCGATTCTTTGAATGATCTAGGATCAAATTCTTCTCTATCCGTAAAGATTAGGTGGTTCTTATTTAGTGGAATATTGATGTCTGATTTTATTGAACTAACTTGTTCTAAGGCAAAGTCAAAGATATTTTTCTCTATTACAAAAAAAGTCACACCAGCTCCCTGATCTGTTCGTTGCTTAAATGTTTCGGGGAAAACAGAATCTCTAATCTTTTCTAAATTCTTTTTGTAATCCTCTAATTGCTTTTCAGTTCCCTTCTTTTTCATGGCAAACTTAACGTTCTTTGCGAGCTTAATCAATTCGTTTATTAATCTCCTCAAGGCATTTATTCTTAGCTCATCAGTTGGGACACCAATATTCATAAGTTCATCCAGAAAGTCTTCATGACCGTTTAAGGCTATATCTTCATAAGCCTCACACTTTATCATTGGTCCCATTATCTTAACCTTAGAAAAGCTGTCAGCAACATTCCAGTTGCCAGTCTCAGAGATCATGTGTTTTTCATCTGTTTGTCTGGTTCCAGCCATGATTAAGTGAAGAGAGCAAGATTTATAAATTTAATTAACTTGTGAAATCGATGGAGAGGTTGGATAAATATCTTATTATTTCATTAGTGATGATTAGTTTAATAGGATTCGCTTCCGCGCAGATAGGATTTAACAATCCAAATCTGCCAAGAGTAGAGAAGCCATCAGATATAATAGGAAGGTTTTTAAGTCTGTTAGACACTCCTTCAACGTACACTGGGGAGGGAGGGAGCTGCGTTATAGTTAACTCTGGAGAGACTGGACTAATCTTCGGTAACTGTTCTAACGTTAGCGGGGGTGGGGGGTCTGGGGATATAACGGCAGTGAATACAGACGGGCCTTATCTCGAAGGGGGAGCCGTGACTGGAGATGTTAGTTTATTATTAACTACATCAAAACTAAATGAAACAATAGACGATCGTTCTCTAAACAAATCAGAAACAGATGTGATCTATCTTAATCTATCTGGGACTAATGCAAATCAAAACATCGATGTTGGGATCTATAATCTAACGGCCAATCGATTCAAAGGTTTGTTTAATTGGACTATCAATGCGGTTAGTTCAGTTTGGTTACAATTCAATGGTAATGAACTAACACTTAACGACTCACAGATTAATTTTACAGGAGATCAGAGATACGTTAATATTGACGGTGATAATATGACTGGGACTTTAAACATGACTGGAAACAACATAACTGATATTGGAAGTTTATTCCAGAATGGATATGAGATAAAGAGTAAGGTATCTAATAATTTTATCAGTGGAGAGATAATGACTATCAATGCTAATGCGACAACCCCTAGCGATATTCCTTTTGTCGGGTTCCAGCCTGGAGGACCTGGGCAAGCTAGTTGGATAGGTGGAAGTTTGGTATTAGTTAATCGAAACGCCTCAGTGCTGAATACTATAAATGCTTCAGATTGTGGGGTTTGGTTTGGGGCAGAGGGCGTAGAACAAAAGATAGATTGTAATTCTTCAAGTCCAGGTAATCTACTAGGAACTGGCCCAGATTTTGTTTTATTTGGAGATCAACAAACCAGTGGAGAATTTTGGCTTAGAGACTCACATGGTGAATGGCATTTCTTGACCAGACAATTAGATATAATAGATGAACTCTTATCTAATACAATGTCAAACATAGTCGACGTTTCTGTAAGTGGGGATAATTTATTAATAAATGATAGCACTGGAGCTTCGTTTACAGTTACTATTGGAAACAACTTTACAATTCTAACGCAAAGCAATGACTCTGTTCCTCTAGTCGTTGGTACGGATTTAGATCCTCAGTTCAATTACATCAGCTATAAAGATGCTGCAAATCCAGTATTCACCGCAGACACATCTGAACCCGCGGGAGATAAGGTTCATGTTGCTAGTGTATTGGTTGGGGCTTCAGGTTCAAACATATATGGTCTTATAGATCGTTTCTCACATGACGATGAGTTCGTTGAAGGAGTATATCATAGATTCTTTGATTCAGGAACACTCTACAATAGTGGATTCTTCCCAACAATAAATGCTTCTACCATAAACATGACGATAGGAACCTTTGATATTATGTTGGATGAATACACAACAACATTAGTAAGAGATTCTGCCGAAGATGGTTTCTTTTACGTAAATGGTTCAGGGCAATTCATACAAGCAACATCTCTATCTGAAATCACACAATATTCAGATGGAACTTCTATCGGGTCTAATAGGATGGTGAATGTAGTTTGGGGTGTAGTCCCTATTAATCAAACAGAAATTAGAATGATGGCAGTCATACAAGCCTTTCCAGGAATAGGGAGCGAATATGTTAATGTCGATTTAGCTGAGGCAGATAAGTTCGAGAAGACTAGAGTCTTCCCATCAGATGATTTCCTAAAGAGAATATATGTTCCAGTAGCTCGAACGGTTTTTAGATCTACAACCAATCAATTTCAAGTATTAACAGATGGAGATATGTTTTTGGATCTAAGAGGGACTAGTGGAGGAATTGGTGGGTCTGCTCCGTCTCCAAGTATAACAGATCATGGAGATCTTGAGGGCTTAACTGATGATGACCACACACAATATCTTTTAGCTAATGGCTCCCGCGCTCTCGCAGGAAACTGGGATGCTGGACTATTCAATATAACTGCTAGTTTCTTTAAGGGATTATTTGACTGGATTGTTGGAGATGGTTCTCCCTATCTATCTTTTAATGGAAGCACGTTGGACTTTAACGATACAAAGATAAACGATGACTTCAACCAAACAGATCTAGTTTTATCTGTTAATCAATCACACACAACAGCAATAGGAAACTGCTCCGGATCAGGAAGTTGTTCTAACGTAGCTTATCTTGGAGAGGATCAGTCCTTCACTGGAGAGAATACCTTTACACAAAACCTAACACTAGAACAGAATTTAACTATCATCGGTAGCTCATTCTATGAAAATGCTACGTGTTCAATATGGCAGAGGGGGAGCAGTCAAATTGCTCTTTGTGATTAATGGAATGGAAAAGACTTCTCATTTATTTATTACCAGTTATTATAGTTGCCCTAGGAATTTTCTTTATAAATGATAAACAGGAGAATACATTCTTAGGTTTTGGAAACGTAGATCTTCTGGCTACTGAGAAAGAAGCTGTTGTCCAAGAACAACTAAGGTTATACAAATCAGCGACGCTGAAGTATAGATTTAACAAAGAAGGTTATATGGAGATTGTGGATCAAGCTGGGAGAGAGTTGGGGAAGTTAGGATTTGTCGTGACTGGAAAGATTAATGGGGAGAAGCAGACTAGAACTTCTCAGGATTTCACTTGGACTAAAACTGTTAATGAAGAGATAGTAAATAGATCTAGGAACGTGATTGTATATATTAATGATACAAATGAGACTGAGATAATAGAAATAGATGAATCTTATATTGTTTATGAGATGGTGGCCTCAAATAATAATGCTCAGTTTTCTTGGACAGTCACCCTTAACTTCGACAAGAATAATGATGTAAAGATAACTCATGATCTCACAAACAATCTCGGAGTAGACATAACAGACACGAAGTTCTGGTATGTTAATGTGGTTCCAAGAGAAACAGTGATAAGATATGATGGTAGAGAGTATAAAGTAAATGAAACAACCATCCAGAGATCAGGTAATTTTGATAATATAAAACCGAAAGTTGATGTAGGGAATTATAATTTTGAATTTAAAGATTTAATAAATTCTGGATTTAACATAACTAATGTTTACGTTGGGAATGGAAGTATTATAAACAGGGAAAACTTATATCTTGTTGGGATTGGGGTTACAAAGGGTACGGGCTTGTTCCAAGATGGGCAATCAGTAACCCTCGATCCAATTATAAGTGATTGGATAGCCCCACACGAAGTTGAAAATATATTTATAGGTCAGTTTTCTAATCCCTCTAATGTTTTTGTTTCAGATAATCAACATGCCAATTCTTCGACGGTAAAAAATAATATAAGCGTTAATTTTAACATCTTAGAATCAGAAGGGGGAATAGTTCCTGATGGATCTTTCATTCGAGGTATTGAATTTAGTGTTGAGGCTCAAATAGATCCAACTCCTGGAACAAGTACATTGGTGGCTTATATCGGTGATGGCCCAGATTTTCTTAATTATGATGATTTGGTTTTTGGAGTTTGGAATACTGGTGGGGACGTGGTTACAACCATGTCTACTAATTTTGTCAATCCCCTTGGGGAGGATTCTTGGTGGAAAAAATGGGATTATGATGAGTTGAATAATTTTACTTTTTTTCCAATCATAACTATATTTTCAGCCAATAGAGAAGTTCAGATAGATCAAATTAGAATGAGAGTTTTTTATGATCCTCCAGCTGTTTTAAACAATACAGATGATACTAAATTCCTTAGTACCTCATTTGGACAGGAGCCTGTGATTAATCAGAATAATACATTAGTTTACATCTCTTTTGATTCAATTAATATAGGGTTTCAGAACTTTACAGCTTCGGGAACTGCATGGTATGACGCCTTTCAACATCTTAACGGAAACGGTGGTTCTTTTGAAGTTGTAGATGGAAGATATGGTACTGCTTATAAGTTTAATAAGACAACAGAGCCCTTTCTATCTGCTAGTTATAGAGAACATAAAAGAGGATTGACAAATATGACTATTTCAGTTTGGATTAATATGACTTCGACAGCTTCAGCATTAATGGCTGCAGAAGATTTTACTTCTACTTTTGGAGGGGCTGATATTTCTTGGCAATTAGATAATAATGCTGCTTTTCCAAGATTAATAACTATGAATAATTCAGTCCCTTTTGGTAGAGCAAATAGGCAAAGTTGTGGTAATAGTGGTCTTGAAATTTCTTTGGGTGTTTGGACTCATGTAGTTGCTACTTACAATGGAACAACAACAAAGTTATATGTTAATGGGAGTTTAGCAAGTACCTGCACAAATCAACAAGGAGAATTACGATCCATCATGGGGTCTAGTAGCAATTTAGGAGAAAGTAGAATCGGATGTCGTTTACAAGCACCTAATATTGTCCAGTGTTGGGATGATGGTATGGATGAGTTTATGTTATTGGATGTTGCTTTGAATGATTCCCAAGTTTTTGATTTATTTAACGGGAATATCTCTAGGGCGTTCCCCAGATCAGAAAGTATATTTACGGAACGGAGCATAGTGGGAGATAATGATACTATAAACATCTCAATCACATCAGCCACCCCCTTAGATTCCAGCATCAATTTTACAATAGGAAACGGATCTAGTGGAACTTATATATATGGATCAGAGTTTAGCTCCCTAGATAATATAGCTATAGACAATCCTAGTAACTTTAGTGTTAAGTTTATCTTCTATTCTAGTACAAATAACTTTCTAACTCCAGTGATGAACAATACTATTGGGATAACCCCCTGGAAGAACGTGAGTGTTGCAGCCGCAGATACTTGCACTTATGTAAGTGGGAACTGGCTAGTAAACTGCACAGATAATTGTTCGATTACTGAGAATGTTGTGATAGATCCAGGGGGGAATATTAGTGTAATGGGCCCAGGAAGATTTGCAATGGATGGAGGAAATATTACAGGTTGGCTAACGTTCCAGACTGGGAACTCATGCATCTTTGTTAATAAGGCAGATCAATTCTTTTAAAACGGAATCCAATAATTATTTAAACAACAACTTGCTCTATAATTTATGGAGATAAATAGAAATACCATCATGGTTATATTTTTTGTTCTTTTCATACTTGGTGGGATTGCAGGATTATTTTTACAAGATGATTCTCCAGAAGAAACAATAGATAATGAAATTCTTGAATCTTCAAGTCCAGCTTCTCGTCGTGGAGTTGAAGGAAAACAATCTGTCTCTCCCGCTTCTGAAATCGGCATGGAAGGAAAAGAGGGAATTAGTTAATTATGGTAGAAAAATCTTCTTCAAGTCCAGCTTCTCGTCGTGGAGTTGAAGGAAAACAATCTGTCTCTCCCGCTTCTGAAATCGGCCTTGAAGACGTAGCTTCAGTTCCACCAAGAAGAGGTGGAGGTGGTGGTGGAAGAGTAAGACCTGACAGTGGTGGAGCTGCCGCAGCTGCCGCAGCCAAAGCAGCTGAACTCGCAAGACAAAAGGAAATACAGAGAAAAGCAAGATTACAGAAAGAAGCACAGGCAGCACAGAAGGCTAAGGAACAAAAGAGAAGAAATATTATTGTAAGACAAGCCGGAATAGACTTTAGAAGGAAAGCAAGAGAACTTAATCTAAGTAGGAAGAGAGGGGAGATCTCAAAAGAGGATTTCAAAAAGAAATTTAAAGATTTGATCGGTGGACGAGTAAAACAACAAAGAACATTTAAAGCAATCCAAGGACTCCTTACTTCAAAAGCAGAGAGAGATACACTTAGAAAAGAAGTTGGGAAGTTCGAGAAGGCCCAAGGGTCTAAACTAAGTAATGCCCAACTAAGAACATTATTGGAAGGAAAAGAAGTAGTTGGAATCGTTAGGCCGTTTGTTGGACCGAGATTACCAGACAGACCACGTTCTAAATTGGTGCCATTTGTTAAGCCTCGTCCTGTTCAAGGATTAATAATAAGAGCTGGATCTCTAATATCTAAAATAGTTCAAGAAGGGAGAGAGCTAGGGAAAAACAAGAAGGAAATAGATAAAAAGATAAGCGATCAACTGAAGAGATTAGGGGCAACCGATAACAATATAGATAGAGCATTAAACCGTACAGATTTTACAAAGTTTACGTTTCCTGGATTAATAGCTTCGCGCCTTGGTGGAGATAACATATTCAAAGAAGTAAGGGGTGGATTGATAAAAGGAGTTAGAGATGAACCAACCACGGCTGTTCTCTCGTTTGGAGTCGGGAAAGCGTTACCTTCTATAACTAAATTTCTGGGCAGCTCTAAGGGTATTAAGAAAGTTTCAAAGCTAGTTCCAAAAACAGTAAAGAAGATTGGAAGGAAGGTAGTTCCTAAAGCTCTGATTACATCTTATCTTGCGTCATCTGGTTTACAAGTAGCAAAGGCAGAGAAAGGAAAGAGAGTAGCTACAGTGAGTAAAATTATCGCAACAGAAGCCATCCCATTTAATCTTGGAGTAAAGAGTGGAGTTAGAGGATTGTTGAGGGGAGAACTACAAACGGAAATAAAAAGAGCATTGGCTAAACTCCCTAAAAGAAAGCAAGATGCGTTTAAGGAATTAATAAAGAAAGCTGAACTTCTTGAGACAACAAAGATAGATCTTAGAGATGTTGATCTAAAGAGATTAAAGAGAATCCCAGATAAAGCTAAACCTGAAATTCTGAAATTCTTGAAACAAGAGGATGTAGTTATAGGAGGAAGTCTAGGACAACAGACAGCGGTGACAGTGAAGAGAAACCTAGCTCAATCAGATTTAGATTTATACACAGAAAGAGATCCAATAAAATTAGCTAAAGATTTAACAAAGAAATTACAAAACTTAGGAATCGAGAGAGTTGTTAGAACAGGAAAAGAAGTTAGAATTGCTGGGAAGAAGGCGGCTGAGTTCCAGAAGATGGATAGACTTATAGCAAACATAGAATCAGTTATTCCAGCGTGGAGATCCCCAACATCATTTATCGTCAGGACAAAGAGTGGGATAAGAGTTCCTAAGATAACTGTTCAACTGAAGAGAAAACTTGTTGGAGGGTTCACAGATCCTAAAAGAGCAAAGAGAACAGACTTTAAGGATCTGAAAGACGCGAAGGACATCTTAGATAAACTATTCAAGAAAGCTGAACTACAAGCTAGAAGGAAGTTCTTCTTTAAAGAAAAGAATATCAAGGCCCTGGAGGAAAGGTTTGGAGTAAGCATAAGTCGAAAGGTCCCAACAAAGAAACCTCCCACAAAGATTCCATCTAGGAAAACCCCCACAATAAAGAAACCAACTCTAAAAAAGATTCCACCAAAGAAGGTTCCTCCAACAAGAAAACCCTTAGCATTAAAAAGAGACGCGAAGGGCCAGTTTGTTAAGAGAACTAAACCATCACAAGCTCCAAGAAAGAAACCTAAACCTTCCCAGCCTACAGTAAGAAGAAGACCCAAACCTTCTCCACCCAGTCAACCTCCTAGAAAAGATAGACCTTCTCAACCCCCAGTAAGAATCCCTCCAGGAACACCCCCAACTAAAATTAGAGGGCCGCCTCCACCAGATAGAGATAGACCTTCTCAACCCCCAGTAAAACCTCCAAGAAAGAAACCTCCCACAAAGATTCCACCTACAGAACCCCCTCCGAAGAAACCTCCCAAGAGGAAGCCACCTAAATTAGTAAAACTCACTAGGGCTAAAAAGAAACTCTTAGGTCCAGGATTCAAACAATCCTTTAACATATTTGGAAAGAGCGGAAAGAGATTGATCAAACTAAACAAGAAACCGTTATCAAGGAAAGACGCTCTGGATCGTGGGAGTTTTGCAATAGATAACACAGTCTCAAGAACAATGAAGTTAGTTCCCGTTGGGAGAGTAAAGAAATTCCTAGGGACTATAAAGAGAAAAGAGAAAGGACACTTCCAGAAACATAGGAAGAATCTAAGGAACTTTAGAATTGTTAAGGGGAAGAAAAAACCATTGAAGAACAAGTTTATAGAAAGAACAAGGGCTGCAATTTCAACGAGAGGAGAGAAGAAACAATTATCTCTAGCCAAGTTCGCAAAAGAGCAAGGATTCGGTACACGAAAAGTTAGTACAAAAACGTTAAAGAGAAACACGAGAGGTAGGTTCGTGAAGAGGAGGAAATAAATGTCTGAAGAAGAAATGACACAAGAACAATATTCAGAGTATCTTGAAGATCAAGTTAAAGCACTACAAACAAAGAATACAGAGTTAAGTAGCGGCTTATCATCTACTCGTGCTGTAGGGCAGGGAGATGGCAATCTTATAAATCTACAACTTGATGTGACGGATCTTCTTAAGAAGCTAGAACAATATTATCGAGGAGAGTATTTACACACTAAGAAAAATGGAGACGTGATTTGGAAAATCCCAGATGATAAAGCTCTGATCCCATTAAATGAATTTGGAGTAACATTAATGATGGAAGCAGTAACAAAGTATATAGATAAGAATACAACACTTTCAAATTATTCAGAAGCACGCATCTATGAAATCATTGGAGACATAGGTGATGAACTAATCCTAGTTATCTATTGTAACTATGAGCGGATGGGTATGGACACAGCATCGAAGAAAACCAAATTTAGATTAATCATCACCACAACTCTACACTTAATTGAGTCAGCATACAGGAGAGCCATAGATGGAGAGACGTTCATTAAACTAAACGAATCAACAATCGTTACTCAATCACATGCACTAGGGGGGAGAGGAATATCTCCACAGGCAGTACAACAAAAGAAAAGGAGTTTCTTTGATCCAAGAACTTGGGGAGGCAGATAAACAAAACTTTTTAATATTGTTAGTCTTCAATATCCTATGAAAAAACTGGTGATATTTTCCTTATTATTTATTTTTATAATTAGTTTAGCTAGCTCTCAAAGTCAACAAACTCTAGGAGGGATAGATGGGTTCCCACCAAGAACAGAAATCAATCTAACCCAGACTTGTTCAAACTGCACGTTCGTAAATGTTACATACATCGTAGTTGGCAGTGGACAGCTAGAGAAGTTCAATCAAGAGATGACTAAAGATGGCACGTTTTATAATTATACTCTCGGATCTAATCTCACAACATCTCTAGGAGAATATATAATTAATGGAGTGGCTGATCCAGATGGAACACAAACAGCATGGAATTATAATCTCTTCATTAGAAATAATGGAACCTTACTAACAACTGCCGAATCAGTTTTATATATCTTCCTAGCAATCTTCAATTTGATAGCAGTAGTATTTTTCTTATTCCACGGGATGACTCTACCCTACACAGATGAAAGATCTAAAAATGGAACACTAACTAGGCTCATCTCTGCAAAATATCTAAAGATGTTAAGTATCTGGATTGGCTATGGTTCTTTAATCTGGTTGACAAGTATTATCGCAGCGATAACAAATAACTTTATTCCCCTAGCATCTATACAAACATTAATGACTAATCTTCATCTTTATATGTATGTTCTAGGTTATCCTCTAACATTTCTAGTTCTTGGAATAATTATGATTGAAGTATACAAAGACATGTTCGTTCCACTATTCAAGAAGATCTTTATGAACGCCACAAAGAGGAGGGGCGCTATCTAGTATGGGAACAGGTAAAAATAAAAAGAATGGAGGCTTACCAAGTAAGATAGGTAAAAAGTTCCATGAGGAGGTGGAAAGAATTAAAGATGCTAGATTAAAGAATGGTCTGTCAAGGGATAGAGTATCAACACAAAAGATAACAAATCTAATAGTAAGGCACAATAAATGGAAAGAGATATTCTCACACATAGTACTCGCGCCAGAAGAGGAGGTTAATGAATATGGTTTATAGAAACAGAAGAGGAGTAGTCACCCTAATGTTAATTTTCTTTATCTTCTTTGCTCTCTTCACAGTCGTAATTGCTGGAACAGCGTTGTATGGTTTTGAAACCTTTGATAGTACCCTATCTAATTTATCTGGGATTAATATTGGGAATGTTAGTTTTGAAGAAAGTTATAATGATACAATAGGCAGAGGATTGAAAACAGTTATCAGTACGTTCTCCACAGTATCTTTTGCTCTAGTCTTGGGGATGATAATCGTTATGCTAGTGATAGGTTTCAAATCTTCTAAAGATAATAAACTATGGATTGTATTAGATGTCTTTATAATTGTAGTGGCTTTCGCAACATCAGTTTATATTTCCATAGCCTTCAGTAGTTTTATAAATTCAAGTTCAACGTTCTTAGACATTTATTCCGTAGATCTACAGAGGACATCAACATTCCTATTGAATCTACCGTTTGTGATAGCAATCATAGGCGCAATGATTATCTTGGTTACGTACATCCCATTCAAAAGAAAGGACCCTAGAGTCTTGGAGTTTAACTAAGATGAAAAATAGAATAACAATCCTACTTTCAATAGTAATCCTCTTACTAATAGTTCCGAATGTTTCTGCCCTTGAATTTGATAATATAAAAAGCTATGATGAAGAAGAAAGGAAAGTTACCATAACAGATAACTTTGGTCTAGGAGGAAAGCTAGTTGAGATTACAATGTTGAGTAATACTGATTTCTGTTTAGTCTCTTGTGAATCTATATGGAATGTAACGATCCACGATAATGAAGATAAATTCTTAACTGAATTAGAGTTCTTCAAGGATAACGAAGAGGAAACAGAAGTACAGAATACATTTGAAGTTTATCAGAGAACAGAAGATGTTCAAATCCAAACTTATAGGAATGATTGTACGAACTTAGAAGATAAAGGATATTGCGATCAGGTGAAAGATAAAATGGAAACGGGAAAGAAAGAGATATGGACATCAATAAACACAAGGAGAAAATTACCTGTAGGGAACTACGTTATAAAACTCAAGGGTAAAAAAGGGCCACGACAAAGGATTGATTGGATCCCAACATTCTATGGGAAAAAAATTAAAGAGTGGGCATTCTGGACGCCAATAGATCCAGTAGCGGTTTGGGAATTTAATGAAGGTTCAGGTAACGCAATAGACTCAACTGGCATACACAATTTAACAATCTCAGGTGATGGGAGCTATACATCTGGAGGAAAGTTAAACAATGCTACGGTCATTGGAAACAACAGCAACTTAGTATTCAATGGAACCAATAGTGCAGACTGGCAATTCGGAACTGGAAATTTCACAGTTGCTTTCTGGTGGCAGACGAACTCTTCAACAGATGCACAAATGATAAATACTTCTCGGACGGGTTGTGCTGATAATGGTTTCGACGTAAATAATTTCCTTGGTGTTCCAATCATGTGTGGAGCTAATCTATTGTATGGAGATGATGGAGACAACATCGCGGATGGTACTTGGCACAGAGTTGTATTTGTTAGAGAAGGTACTGGAGCCAACGCATTTAAGAAATATGTAGATAACATAAATACATTTAATGATACGATGGCAATGGATGTAAATGATAGTCTAAGCCCTATAATTTTTAAGAGTACAAGCTCTTCAGATGTCTGGAACTTTGATAGCTTCCAGGTATTCAAAGGATTTGCATGGACTCCAGCAGATGTGGATTTCGACTGGAACAGTGGGAGTGGGAGAGAGCAGGTGGGGTTAGGAACCATAGCCGTAACGTTGAATACTCCAAGCAATGGATTCTCAACAGCATCATCTGAATTAATCTTCAACGCCACTGCATCTCCAACACTAGTTAATTTAACAAACGCTACATTATTATTGTATAACTCATCTACTGAACTATTCTTAGAATCAACTAGTGTGATGAACATAACAGTAAATAGAACGAGCTTTAATGTTAGCACTTTAATTACTGGAGACTTTATATGGAATGTCCAATTCTGTGGATCAATTAATAATGCGAGTGGAGGGACCGTATGTAATGTGGCCTTGAGTAATTTCACGTTCAACGTTGGAATACAACAGTTGAATAGTTCGTTTAATAATCAAACAATAGAAGGGAACTTAGAAGATTTCTTACAGAATGTAACTCTAGTCTCAGGAACTTCAATCTCTAAGGCTGAATTGATATACAACGGAACTGCTAACATCGGTGAAATAATCCAAGGTTCAAGTTCTACGATCTTGAGAAAGCAAAAACTATTAGTACCAAACATTAATCAAATATCAAATTTCTCATTCTTCTGGTCTTTAACATTATCTGATGGGGCCGTGTTTAATTTATCTCAAAGCAATCAAACAGTTCTCAATATCTCCATAGACGATTGCACCCTATTTACAAACGAGATCTTAAACTTCACGGTTGTAGATGAAGAGCTACAAACATTCTTACCAAACGCAACATTAGAGACAGCGATAAATATTTTTGATATAGGGAGATCAAATTCTATATTGAATCTATCTGGTAACTTTACAAATCCCACTACAATATGTTTAGACATAAACCTAACTGCCAGCTCCCAATATTCCCTAGACACCGTAGTAAGATATGAGGATTCACTACACGCGAACGAATATTATAACATAGTAAATCTCTCCCTAACAAACAATACTCCAAGGCAAGACGTGAGACTATTTGATCTAAACCTCTCAGACTCAACACCTTTCAGAGTAACATTCACAGGAGATAATTTCCTTCCAGTTCCAGATGCCCTAGTATTTCTCGATAGACAATACATATCAGAAAATCTTTTCAAGACAGTAGAGCTTCCACTAACAGATCCAAATGGACAAACCATTTTACATCTGGTAAGAAACGACGTGGTTTACAATATTAGATTCTTAGATAGTGGAGGAAACATCTTAGGGAGCTTTGAGGAGATAACAGCCTTCTGTGAAGATCCACTATTACAGAACTGTCAAATATCTTTATCATCAACTTCAAACATCTCCTCCACGTTTAATTATGATGAACTAACAGGTTTGGTTTTCTCATCTAATCCCATATTTAATTCTACCACAAGCAAGGTGAGTTTTAATTTCATAGTACCAGGAGGAATTAGTAAAACAGTGGTGATGAACGTAACGAGGAATGATGTCTTTGGAAATAGAACTGTTTGTGAAAACTCTCTAACATCTTCAAGTGGAACCCTAAGTTGTTCAGTAGACCCAGCAATATCAGACACAACCCTATCATCAGTTGTAACAGTTAATGGAGAAATTATCTTACTCTCTTCAATAAATATAGATTCAACATCTCTCGGATCTATTGGATACGTTCTTTGGTTTGTCCTTACATTATTGTTAATCTTTGGATTTGGGGATTCAAAGAATATGGTATTGGTATCTTTGTTAATAGGATATGTTGGAGCATTACTACTTGGAATAACGAAGGGAACAATATTAGGATTCGGGGCCGCTGGAACTTGGATAGTAATTATAACACTCTTAGGAATATGGAGGTTAAACAGAGACAAAACACAATAACAAAAAATGGTAAATAATTCCTTTATGAATCTCTTTGGAAATTGGCTCTTCTTAGGTCTGTTTGTCTCAGCAGGTCTAGCACTTATCGTAGTCATACAATTAGATAATACTGCAACACAACCCATCTCTGAAGATGAATTATTTAGTGCAGCGTCAGGAAACATAAGCTCTAGCCTATCTTCATTAGAGGATACTTCAGGAGTACAATACGATCAGTTCACTGGAGAACAACCCAAGGCTGGTTTTGGATCTATAGTTCTATTTGGGATTGTCTCCGCTGGAAAAACATTCGGCACAGTAATTCTAGGAACCTTCACAACCATCATAAAGTTACCGTTAGCAGTTCTAGGGCTTCCACAAACTCTAATCTCTGTATTAATTACATGGACAATTATATCTCTAATCATATTTACCTGGCTGCTCTACAAGCTAGGAGGATAATAATGAAACATTATAAAAGAATAAGTCTACTTGATATGGGGGGAAAAACTTAGAATGGTCTGTCAAGATTTAACAATAATGGGAAGTAGAACAGGGATAGAAGACTTGCTGGTATACCCAACAACGTGTTATTATTATTTCTGGGCCGTAATGTTATTCACTCTCTTTATAGTTCTCGCCTTTATTTTATATAACAGAGAGAGAGAGGAATCAACACAAGCAGATTTAATAAGTAGTATGGGTGTTAGCTCAACTGCGATATTAGTGTTGGCAGTTATCGGATCTTTAATCACAAGTACGAATGGACTTCCAATGATACAGAGAGATATTCTATTAACTGTAGTTGCGATCTGGATTGTCATCTCCGCAATATGGTTCTTTAAGAAATAATGGTATACCAGATATACCAAAATATATAAAGAAATTGACCCTGTGAAAAACATGTTTCAAGGATTTAGTTATGTAAGGGGGTATTATGTAAAGTGGCATTAGATATGAAGAAAGAAGTGCTTGCATTTGCAGGTATCGCTTTTCTCCTATTAGGTGTTCTATTTGGTATGCAGATAATGACGTTTATCTTCGGTAATCTTGGGCCTACAAGTTCAGGACTAGATGCTGGAACTATTGCGTTTAATATCAGTCAAGCTGTGCAGAATAATTCTCTACAGGCTATAAATACGTACACTGAGCAATCAGATACCCAATTCAACACTACAGGAATCGCTATCACTCTCTTGGTTCTAATCGCTTTGTTCGCAATATTCTGGAGAATATTCATGGGCAAGGGTGGAATTAGCGGTGGTAACAGTGGCGGAAACTTCTCTTAAATCACAAACTAAGAGAAACTAATTTTTTTTATTTTTTACTTTCCATTTTTCGGGAAAGGTTCAGGAGACTAGGAAAAAAACAAAAATGACATCAGATATGAAAATCGGCAAGGAAGTAGGAGTTTTTGTAGGCGTGGTCTTCTTGTTATTAGGTGTTCTATTTGGTATGCAAATATTCTCATTTATCTTTGGTAATGTTGGGACAACTTCTTCTTCTCTCGATGTTAAAGCTAATTCTGTAATTAATGAGACTGATGGTTTTATTAACACTACAGGCTATACTCTTGCAGGGGCATCTACACTAGGCTTCTCTGGCCCAACTATTGTCACAATAATAAACACAACTGGATTAATCATTCAGTCAGGTAATTGGACTTTTGATACAGTAACAGGGATCCTCACAAATGCTACAAGCGAAACGTGGGAATCCGTTAATATTACATATAATTATGGTTCAGATAGTAATGCAAAAATAATTGCGGATTCAGTCACTAATAACTCTCTAGTCTCAATCCAGACATATTCCAATCAAGCAGATACCCAATTCAACACATCAGCCATAGCAATAACAATCTTGATCCTAGTGGCGCTGTTCGCGATATTCTGGAGGATCTTTATGGCAAACACAGGACTGACTGGTGGTAAAAGTAAGAATTTTAGCTGATGGTTAAAAAATCTATAGATCAATTAAAGAAAGAAATATCAGATCTGCAAAAGAAACAAAGGGATCTGGAAGAAAGGAAAAAATTGGAAGGAAAATTATCTAGGTTAAGAAGTAAAAGTAGACCACAAAAAAAATCATTAAGACAACAAGCCATGAGTGCTAAGAAAAAAGTTCGTGGTTTCCTTGGCCCTGTTGCTGATTCTTTGGATAGCGCTTTCGGAGCGTAATGAATAAAGTTTATAAAGATTAATTATCTCTATAGCGTATGGCCATAGACCCCGCAGCTTTCATTTCTGGAATCGATATTAAAGGCATTCTTGGCAATATATTTAATGTAATCTCATTAATCGTTATTGCTGGTCTTGTTGGGGGATTCGTTTATATGTATTTCCGTTGGAAGAAAGGGAAGGCCTCAGGAACTCTAAAAGAGATTCGTTGGTGGGAGGAAGTAAATGGACAACTAGCCCCAGTACGAACAGATAAGGCTCAAGAGATAATAATCCCTGGAACCAATCTCAAGGTCTTTTATGTTAAGGATAAGAACATGTGGCTCCCAAGGTTTGCGCGCGGAATCACATTGAATACATTCTTTGTAGCAATTACAAAGAATAAGGAATTAGTAAACTTCACACTAGGTTCCATAGATAACGAGCTAGCGCAGTCAAAGCTAACATACGATCATACAGATATGCGTTGGGCTGCTGAGAACCTCAGAGAGTTTGTTAAGAGGAATTATAAGGATAAGGCTACAACTTGGTGGAAAGAGTTCTCCCAACTCATAGGGGTTGTGATATTCATAGTTTTCATGACAATTAGCCTAGTAACGATTATATGGTTCATGAAAGGCATAGTAACTGAGATGGGTGGGGTGGCCGCTGGTCTTTCGGACGCAGTAGGTAAAATAAACGCCTGTACTCCTGGGAGCGGGATAATAGTGACAGAATGAACGACACAGCAGGGTTCTTTCTAATAGCAGTCATACTGAGCCTCATAGGGGCAGGGATAGGGTATTTAGTTTATCTGAACAAGTTCAAAGAGAGCAAGGAGATGAAGAAGGTTCTTAAGGATCCTAATCTATTACTCAAGGAACTACAGAAACATGGAAAGATAACAGATGTAGGAACGGATAATAAAAAAGAAGAGCTAAATTTAAGAGTTGAAACAAACCCCTCATCTGGAAAAGAAGAACTAATTATTGATAGGATCCCACTCTCTAAGCCTCCAGTCACACTACCCCCCGTACTTCCAGTGGAAACTCCAAAGACAGAAGAGAAACAAAGCGAAGGTTTTAAATAAGTCATACGTCTATGATATCATATCACTATGATTCAAAAGACAACCACAACCACCACAGGACATTAATTAGTTCTAACTCGCCTGTGTGGTTCAATGGCAGAATACTTCACTTGTAATGATGAGATAGGGGTTCGATTCCCTTCACAGGCTTTGATTGGGATGCTCCTAGCCGTAAGGTGGAGATGGACTCAGATAGCCGAAATGGACATCAAGGAACGCAGACAATCCCAGCAGTCCTCTGGGAGCGCCTCTGAGTTAATACAACATCCCAATCGTTGAGAAATAATCTGTACCTTATTTTGTTACTATTCTCTTATAGTTATTACATAATGATACATTTAAATACTATCTATATCTAGCTATATCATGAAGATACAATTAGACGTTCCAGAAGATGTCCACAAACAGCTTACAATCCTCAAGCCCATTGGAGGATTTAAGAACCTTGCAGAGACAGCAAACTACGTTCTAGCCATGAATATTGGAGAGCTTGTAAGCAAAGAAGCTCGAACATTAAGGAGAGAGATTAAGAAGGAAAGGAAGGACGTGGATGCTGAAGTTTATTCTGGGGATGATGTTGATAGTCAAAAGACGAAGAGGGGGAAGAAATGAGTGAAGAATTTGATTGGAACAAGCACATGAAAGTATTTACACAAGAGGTGGCAGTCAAAGTTAGAAGCAACGTAACTAGGCATGATGTTCTTATGAGCTTACTACAAGATGATGAGATTGCTTTCAAATTGGGAACAGGGCACAGAGCGATATTGAAAGTCAGTGCGAAGTTTAGCAGAAAAGATTTAATGAAGATTATAATCAATGATCCCATAATGGAAAGAGCGAAAGAGATGCAGGTTGAAAAAGAAAAACTGCAGGAAATTACCGCTAAAACAGAAAAATTGGAGGAAGGGAAATGAGGTCTGAAGTAAATGCAAGAAACTGGAAAAACAGAAAAGAAAAACTAAAGGGAAAAGATAAATGTTATTATTGTGGTGG
>Ga0114923_10000650_pt1 | contig 26294 bp, 33 predicted proteins | sample SumtaG_FD_89578 | JGI IMG/M metagenome (GOLD analysis project Ga0114923, IMG submission 89578) | Deep subsurface microbial communities from Indian Ocean to uncover new lineages of life (NeLLi) - Sumatra_00157 metaG | ecosystem: Environmental > Aquatic > Marine > Oceanic > Sediment | place: near...
ACATCCTCTACATCGACGAGTTCGACCTCGACTTCTTCTACATCGACTTCTTCTACATCGACGAGTTCGACCTCAACATCTTCTACGTCGACGACGTCCTCAACTTCAACAAGCTCGACGTCTACGTCGTCGACGACGACTAGCAGCACCTCGACTTCATCTACGTCTACATCTACGACAAGTTCGACTTCTACCTCGTCGACGTCTACGAGCACTACGTCAACGAGCACTACATCGACCAGTTCGACGTCAACCAGTTCGACGTCGACCAGTACTACATCGACCAGTAGTACTTCGACATCTTCGACTACGAGTTCTACATCGACATCCAGTACATCGACGACTTCCTCGACCTCGACATCCAGCACAAGCACTTCATCGACTTCGACGACAACGAGCACGAGTTCCACTTCTACGTCGAGCACCAGTACGACTGGTGCTTCCACGACAACACGAGCACACAAGTTTCATCTTCTGGATGGTCGTATCCTAGAGAACATTCTGGATGGTCACGTAGCAAAGAATATTCTGGATGCCACAACCTTTTAGTGAGAAAGTTTAATCGCCATGCAATTTGAGAGTTCGTTGAAGGGCATGTGGCAGAACAAGAGATCTGGAGGTTGAAATGGCTGGAGGTCCTTTATTTCCGAATTCGGAGTTTCCTGCGACGGCTGACAGGACGTTTCCGAATGTACATGTGTCCAGCGCACAGCATCAGGAAGGTATGGGCGTTGAGGCGAGTGTCGGTGCTAATGCTACTTGGCAACTGGAGTTTCAAATGCCGCCAACGCTGCCTACCGGTACTGGCAAGTTGAGGTTGCTGGCACAGGCGACTGCGACTTCCGGAGCTGCGAAGGTTAATCCGACATGGGGTAGTGTTGCGGTGGAGGAATCCCCTGGTGTGGTTTCATTGACAGCGGAAGGCACTGGGACGATTACATGGGCGTCAGGTGACTCCGACGTTTACAAAGAACTCAAGATAGATCTGGATGCTGATACGCTTGTCGCTGGTGAGATGGTGATTATGGACTTAATCTTCGAGACAGCATCGTGGACGTTGGCGGTAATCAGTACGTGGCGAGCGACGATTATCTGGGAGTAAGAAAAAGTGGTATTTGATGGTCTTGTTGCTGAGGTGGCGGTATGGAATGTCGTACTAGATGACAGTGAAATTGCTGCCTTGGCTCAGGGAGTTTCTCCACTGCTCATTCGGTCGACAGCTCTGGTTGAGTATTGGCCAGTTTTCTGGGAATGAATAAAAATGGCAATGTCAGAAGCTGATCGTTTTAAGGCGGCGCGTTTGTTTGCAAGGAAAGCTTACGGCGAGACGGGCGTGGTGGCAGATACGCACCTTGACCAGATCAAGGCGGCTGTTGACACTGTTGATGATCACCTTGATGCTCAAATCAACAGCATTCCAGGTCCAACAAATACAGTCGAGATCACATTCAACAACGCGTTACCGGAGCCCTTCAAGAGCGTTGCTAATCTTTCCCAGAAAGGTCTCTTGCTTGCCGTTGTTTCAGTCGTTCGATATGGGTTCGTCACTTAGCGTAGCGATCTAATCGATGTCACGCGACTTCACTAATGCCTCTTCGCATCATCTGCAAAAAGATGTTGCTGCTGTATCTGTCCCTCCGTTTACGATTTCTGCGTGGATTCGCGTTGACGTTGATCCCGTTGATGATCGTGCTATCGTCTATATCGGAGCGACTAGCAGTAATAATAATCATCACATCTTACAGATGAACGGCACTCAGTTCATACAGGCAAAGACAAAAGGAGTTGGCGGCACTCAAAGAGCAACGACATCTTCAGCCTTGAGTCTCGACACGTGGCATCATGTGTGTGGTGTCTGGGCTACCGCAACTGATCGTCGTGCATTTTTAGATGGTGGGAGCAAAGGGACGAACACCGGGTCTTCAGTTCCATCCGGAATAGGGCGGACAACGATTGGTGCTGCCAGCGCCAGTGCGTTGCTTGACATATGGGATGGGATGATTGCGGAAGTCGCAGTATGGGATATCGTACTTACAGATTTAGAGATCGCTGCTTTAGCAGCCGGCATTCATCCCAGGAAACTAAGGCCAGACAGTATTGCTGGTTACTGGCCTCTCTGGGGCGTGAATGATCCTGAACAAGACCTTAGTCCATTTGGGAACAGCCTGGCAGTAGTCAACTCCACTCCTCGGGGCGTCAGTCATGCGCCCATAGTGTACAAGACAAAGGCTTCGATTTTTGATCTTGCGGCGGCAGAGGGGACTACGAGTTCGACTTCAACGTCTTCGACATCTACGTCTTCGACGTCAACCTCTTCGACGTCTACGAGTAGTACCTCGACGTCTTCGACATCTACGAGCAGCACGTCGACAAGCTCGACATCTACGACCAGTTCGACCAGTTCGACTTCTACCTCTTCGACTTCTACCTCTTCGACTTCTACCTCTTCGACTTCTACGAGTAGCACATCCACGTCTTCGACTTCTACGAGCAGCACGTCTACATCGTCTACGTCTACGACCAGTTCGACATCTACCTCTTCGACATCTACCTCTTCGACTTCTACGAGCAGCACGTCGACAAGTTCTACATCTACGACGAGTTCAACTTCTACGTCCTCGACTTCTACGTCCTCGACTTCTACCAGCAGCACGTCAACGTCCTCGACTTCTACGAGTAGCACGTCGACAAGCTCGACATCTACGACCAGTTCGACTTCCACCAGTTCGACTTCGACAAGTTCGACATCTACTTCTTCGACTTCTACGAGCAGCACATCTACATCGTCTACATCTACGACCAGTTCGACCTCTACCAGTTCGACCTCTACTTCTTCGACCTCGACCAGCAGCACATCCACATCGTCTACGTCTACGACCAGTTCGACCTCTACTTCTTCGACTTCGACCAGCAGTACATCTACGAGTTCTACTTCTACCAGTAGTACATCGACCAGCAGTACGTCAACGAGTTCGACGTCGACGACTTCTTCAACGTCTACCAGTAGCACCTCGACGAGTTCGACGTCAACGACTGTGACCATTTCTGGGACTACGTCTTCCACCTCGACTTCTTCTACGTCGACGAGTTCAACTTCGACTTCCTCGACTTCGACAAGTTCGACGTCTACCACCTCGACTTCTTCTACCTCGACGAGTTCAACCTCGACGTCCTCAACTTCAACAAGCTCGACGTCTACGTCGTCGACATCTACCAGCAGCACCTCGACTTCGTCTACGTCTTCAACAAGCTCGACGTCTACGTCGTCGACATCGACCAGTAGTACGTCAACGAGTTCGACATCTACTTCGTCTACGTCTACGACGAGTTCGACATCTACTTCTTCGACATCGACAAGTACGACTTCAACTAGTTCGACATCTACTTCGTCTACATCGACCAGTACGACTTCAACCAGTACGACTTCAACCAGCAGTACCTCAACGTCCTCGACCTCGACGACTTCTTCGACATCGACATCCAGCACGAGTACTACGTCGACCTCAACGACTTCCTCGACCTCGACGTCCAGCACGAGTACTTCGTCGACTTCGACCACAACAAGTACAAGTTCCACTTCGACATCAAGCACCAGTACGACTGGTGCATCTACAACCACACGAGCACACAGGTCCCATCTTCTGGATGGCCGTATAGCGAAGAATCTTCTGGATGCTAGAATCTTTTGGTGAGAAAGTGTAACCACCATGCCATTTGAACTTGACAAACCCCTGAAGGTCGCCCTGGGAACAATCAGGGCACCACAATTCAGGATCTTCGACAAGCTCAAGGGGACTTTCGTCTTGGCGAGCGCGACATTTGAGCTGCGAAGAAAGGTCGATGATGAACTGATAGACAGTGGTGGGACGACGATCAACAATGCCGACACTGATCCGGCCGGGGTCATAGTCCAGACGATCCTTGTGAATGCAATCGACTTTGGATCGACAGACATCGATCCTGGTGAGTACTGGCTCGCTGTGAAATTCCTTCTGACTGATGGGACGTCTGACGAGGGAAGACAGCTGGTTGAAGTCGTGGATTACAAAAGGACAAGTGATTGATGGGAGACTTTCTCACGGCAGAGACACTTAAGACGAAGACCCATGTCCCGGCTCTCTGCGCGGCAGAGCCGGATGATATCGAGTTCGTCTACATCGACGTGGCAGAGCGTGCGATCGAGGAAGCACTCAACCTGGATCTCAACACCAATCGGCAGCCGCGGCACTGGGCGGGACGAATGGACGGAACTCCACGCATCGAAGATGAGTTCAAGGACGACTACGAGAAAGCAACCTTTCACATGGTTGAGCGGATGGCTTCGAATCCTCACAACCTGAAATCACAGGCGATTGGCAGTGCGAATGTCAGTTACGAGACTGATTTTGTCCCTACGGCGGCCAAGGTCATCATGCGGCGTTGGTCTCAGAGCCTCAGGATCGGACGTGGATAGGTGGCGAAATCCCCCAACCAGATCCTTCAGGATGTCGAGGACCATGCGATAAAGCGCCTGGTTGGCCTTTATCGCACGGCGGTTCTGTCGTTGTCAGAGGACCTCGTAGCGGGGATCGACCTCAACCTGCAGGGGAGATCTCGCACATTTGCCTTGATCCAGAATGCTCTGCAGACGCTCAGGGAGCTGGATCGGACGACGGAGGCCTGGGCTCTGAGGCACATTCCACAGGTCTATCGAGCGACTCAGCTCGGCACCAGCCGCCAGCTGGCGAAATTTGGGCTCCTGAGGAGCGACGTGAAGGTCTCCCTGGCGAGCGTGGTGATAAACCGCACGGCGATCGAGGCGCTCGTTCTGGACCCTGCCAGCGGCTTCGTGGGCCTCTTGAGGCGTGCGACCAAGGAGGTCAAGGATCGGATCAAGACGATCCAGACCCAGGCGAAGGTGCTCAGGCAGCAGCAGCGTGTGATCAACGAGACGATCGCGCGGGTGGGGATCCTCGAGGGAGCGAACCTGAACGAGGTCCGTGACGCCATCGTCGATGAGCTCGTGAGCGCAAAGAAGGCGACGGATCTTGTTTGGCGTCCAGGAGTTAGGTCTGCCGGTCCGACCAGCATCCTGGCCAATATGGCGGATCTGCCATTTGTGAAGATCCCGTTGGCGGCTGGGGGTGAGCGACATCTCAGGCTTGACGATTACGCCAACCTGGTGGCTCGAACGAAGACCCGTCAAGCTGTGACCCTGGCTCGTCGGGCGAAGCTGCTTGAGCACGATCAGCCGCTTGTCAGGGTCACCCTGAACAAACCACTAACAGACGACGCCTGCTGGCTTTATATTGGTAAGGTCTTTGCCTTGACGGAAGCGGCGTCAAGAGAGTTCGGAGTACCGCATGTCAATCAGCTTCCCGGTGGTGGGACACCGTTTCATCCAAACTGCACGCACAACGAGATGGGCTTCTTCATCGAGGCTGCGAAGGGGGAGGTTAAACGGCTTGGACTTCAGAGGCCGCCCGCGTGGGCACTTGGTAGGACATGGCCACAGGTTGAGAAGGAGTTTCGTGCGCGTGGCGGGTTGTCCCTTGTGAAGGATGTCAACAAGGCTGGGTTTCGTTTCGGTGTTGAGACGGGTGGTCGGCAGCGGCGTCGAGCCGAACTTGAAGCAGCCGGGTAATTGGCGGACAATGTAATCATGAGCCTCTTAGCACCTGACAACGCCAGGATTCAAGCAGTCTCCAGAGCATCTGGTGGCGAGGTTGATCGCTATGGAGTTCACAAAAACGTCGTCGCCTTCACCAACCTTCTGTGTCGACTTGATTTGTCACCTCGCGTGGTGTTCACAGCTGACGGTCAAGAGGTGACGATCGATGCGACGATCATTGTCTCATCTCCGAACGAACTCCTGCCGGGTGACATAATCAAGATGGACATGCAGCCAGAGCATCAGTATCGCGTCGTTGCGAGAACCGACAACCAAGACCATCTCGGAGTGCCGCAGTTCCGAACTTACAGCTGTGTGAGGCAGAGATAGATGGCCAAGGATGGATTCAGAATCAATGTAAACACCACGGGCTTCACGAAGAAGCTCAGGGAGTTGCAGTCTATCTGGGGCCTGGAGTCGCTGACGAAAGAAGCTGCGGCCGTGGCGGAACAGCTGATCGCCATAGCTGTCGACGTGACGCCTACAGATGTTGGTGAGCTTGCAGGAAGCGGAGTCGTAGAGGCGACTCCCAAGAAAGGAACTGTGAGATTTGGGTTTACCAAGGTCTACGCCAATTTTCAGGATGGTGATGGTAGATCTTTCCAGACGATCAAGCGGAAGAGGAAGAAGGCTCTCTTCATTCCCCTTACTGAGAAGGGGAGAAGGACGCACAGGTACTGACGAAATCCTCGAGACGAGGGGCTCGTCTTTGGCACTGACTACGTTCTCAAGCAGGAAATACGAATTGCTACGAAACCCTACGGATCGCCGATTGGTCCGAACCAGTACTTCACTGGTACTCTTTCTCGTAATCGAGACTTTTTCTTTGAACAGCTGGTAATTCGCATGGACAGGTTGGCGGAAAAGAAATGACTCTTGTGGCTGGTGGTTTCCTCGAGGTCCTGCAGGATCATGTTGCAGACAACTCGGGGCTTGGATTCGTGGTTGGCACTAACTTCACGATAGGTCAATCGCCGGATCCAATTCAGGATTTTCCGACGATTCTTGCTGCAACAAGAAACCGTCTAACAATCTATGAGTCATCGGGTACTCTGACCCGATTCTCGAGAAGGATTCATCAAGAAAGGACTTTCAGGTTTGTTCACAGAGGCGACCATCCCCAGGACGCGGTCAATAGAGCCTGGGACTTGGTGGAGTGGTTCGAGAACGAGAGTTTGCACGTGACACTTACTTCTTTTACCTACAGGTTTTTACGGACGGCAACTTCGCCGACCATCGTCGCCAGCAGTGAGGACGGGTCAGCTCTGGCGGACCACAACATGACCCTGCTTGTGTTCAGCAAGGTGTAACACATCATGACGATGGAACCCCTCAACTCTGCTGAAAACATCAACCTGCCTCACGGAGTGAGTGGTTGGTTTCAGCGAGACTTTGTTGGTTCGTTTGTCGAAGTTGGCGACATGATTGTCGATTCGTTTTCGCCGACTCCGGAGTTCTTTGATCACTTCAGTTATCGTGATGGTCTGCGGGCCCTTCGCAAAAGGCTGCTCACGCAGAAGTCTGCGACCATGGGATTGACGCTCAACGAGCCGTCGATCATCAACCTTCAGCGTGTTCTCTTTGGCGGAGTCATCGAAAAAGATCAGGCGTTCACTCACCACGAGGCTCGACAGGCCACCCTCCTGGTCGGCACCGATGACGAGCTGTACATCGACGTTGCTGTAATGGACTCGAAGGTCACGGTGGCAAACGTCGTCGTCACGGATGTGTTCGAGTTGAGCGACCCGACCGAGTGTTTCGGTATGGATGTACAGGGCGGCGGTGTGCCAGACGGCAACAATCGTGTGGAGATTCAAAACAACACGGAGTCGACTGCGGTCGTTGGTGACGTCGTCTACGTGAAGTACACGATCGCTTCTACGGGGTTCTTCAAGACGGAACTCTACGGTGCTGCTGACACCAAGATCGAGGGAGCTTTCGAGCTTGCTCTGAGGAACCAGTCGGGCGGAATCATCCAGATCTATGATCTCGCCAGTGTTCAGATCGGCCCCAACGGAGATATCGCTCTTCCCATCGATGGGATTCAAACCATCCCGATGCTGCTCACGTTGCAGGAGCGTGCGGGAACGTTCGGTGACATCTACGCCAAGTAAGAAGGAGTTCACAGCGGCGTGAGTAAAAAACTCGTCCGAGACGCGGTCTACGAGATGGAGGGTCAGGACAAGACGCTTCGTTTGATGAAGTGGTCGTCCCGGAAGTGGTTTGCCATCGTTGGGGATATCGGCGATCTGATTGATGCGTCGGTGGGTCAGATGAACGGAGCGGAGTTCTCGACGTCGCTACTTATGGCAAAGCTTGTTCCGGTCCTTTGCAGGTCGAGCAATCGGGTGGTGAGGATTATCAAGGAGTCCGTAGATGATCCGAACCTGACTGAAGACGAGATCCTTGAATGGGATCTCGAAGATTTCCTCGGCGTTCTGGATAAGGCTGTCGAGATGAATCTTTCTTCCACCACCATCGAAAAAAAAGTGGGTCGCTTCATGAACCGACTGTTCGGCACAACAAAAGATTCCTTGAAAGACTTGAAGGGATCGAACAAGCCGTCTGGAATCAACTCCTCTTCCTAGTCGGTGAGGGGTACGGTTCGCTCCGCGATCTGTCTGATTACGATGACGGTGTGACCATGGACCAGCTTGCTGACATGGTTGTGAACGCTTCTGAGGGGATCATCACCAGGCAGAAACAGCACATTCTCGGAACGTCGTTGGCGATTGCCTCGCTCTTCGATAAAGGTAAACCGATGGAGCGCCTGTTCAAAGAGATGGACAGCGCCATCGACAAGGCGAAGTCTAATCTGAAGCAGGATAAGGTGGATAGTGTCAGGGCGAAAGAGGAGAAGCGTCAGAAGGACATGCAGCGCACGATGGAGAACCTGAACAAGCTTCGTATGTTCATGGGGAATTAGGTTAGATGGCGTTTCAAGCCGGCTCAATTTTCGCAGAGATGGAGCTTGATACATCCCCCCTCGTCAAGGGACTCAAGGATGCTTCGAAAGCCATAGATGATTTTGCGAAGACGGTCAAAGACAAGATCGACAAGGCTGGCGGGAAGCCGGTTGACAGCTTTGCCAAACGGATAGTTGATCTCGGAAAACGTTTCAAGAAGTTCGCTACAGATGCGACGCAGTCGCTCAAGCGAGTCGCTACAGCTTTCAGAGGAGTCACCAAAGTCCTCACTTCTCCGTTCCGGCTGTTGGCGAACTTCTTGACGAAGTCGATCTTCAATCTCAAGAACTTGATCATCGTCATAGCGGCTGCTGCATTCATCAGACGTGCTAAAGAGGTGGAGGCAATAGCGACTGCCTTCAGGAATCTTTCACGTGGCGTTGGCGAGATGGCTAGCGAATTTCTGCCTGCACTGAGAGTCGCACTTCGTGGAACAGTAAGCGACCTGGACATTATGAAGGTGACCAACAACGCCATACTTCTCGGTGTTGTTGAGAGTCAGACACAGTTTGCCGAGCTTGCTGTGATTGCCCGACGTCTGGGCCGCGCGGTCGGTCGAGATGCCGTCAACGCACTAAATGACTTGGCTGTTGGTATTGGCCGACAGTCGAGATTGATTCTGGACAACCTCGGTATCGTCGTCAACGTAGAGAAGGCCTACAAGGTTTTTGCAGCAAGGCTGGGTACCACAGCCGACAAGCTGTCTGACACGCAGAAACGTCAAGCGTTTTTGAACGCTGTGATGGTGTCGGCTCGTAGAAAGGTGGAGACGTTAGGTGCAGATGTTCTTACTGTTGCTGACCAATGGGATCGACTCACGGCGGCCATCAACAATACGATAAACGCTCTTGCAACGTCTCTTGTTGGTGGGCAGCTTCCGGCTGCAGTTGCTACTTTCTTGGACGAGAATCGCAAGGTGATTGTGGATTTCGCCGTTGTGACACAGGCGACGATCACGACATTTATCGGGAATCTCGTCAAAGCGATTACTACAGCGTTCAAGCAGGGGCAGATCGCCAACCTGATCTTGAAGCTTCTCAAGTCGATCATTCTTGTGATCGCACAGGGCATTATAGAGCTTCTGGTTGTAGTTATTCCGATTTTTGCTTCTGCGGTTGCCGATTTGTTCGAAGCTGCCTTTGAAGGACCACTCGACGTCATTGCTAATACTGGTACTCGCTTCAATGTTGCGAGTAGACTTGCTCGAGCTCTTGGTGGTGGAGATGACGATGTAGCCAAAGCCGGCGATCGTCTAAAGAGACAGTTTCGACTCCTTGGACCAGCTCTCGAGGTTGGCTTCGGCAACCTGGCAGATACCATCAGGGCGGAACAGAAAAAGATTGGTGATCTGCTTGGTGTCACGTTCGAGGGCTTGGACGTTCTAGCTCCTTCGGGGCTCTCTATCGGTGAGGCTCTCAACGAGGTGTTTTTGCCCGGTCGTGGTGCTCCGTTCCTCAAGCTTCCTTTCGAGGATCTCCTCGGCGACACAAAGATCTTCATAGAGAACTTCAAGACGTTGCTGAAGGACGGGTTTGACACCATAGGTGTAGTCAACGTACCTGCCTTGAAGGATTTCCTTGCCAGGGATACCCTTTCTGAATTCCAACCGTTACTTGTGACGAGCGTTCTTCAGCCTCTTGCAACGGCCATTAATCTTGCGGAACAGTTTTCGAGAGAGCTTGCGATTCGAAAGCCAGATCTGTTCCCAGCTGATCAGGTCCAGGCAGTACGTGGCGCCATAGAGCTTTTTGCTGGCTTGGTGACGCAGACCAACAAGGTTGTGGTTGCCTTCAATAAGCTCACGACGCCAGAGATTCTTGACCCGACGATCATCTCGCAGAGGATCAAGCCATTCGAAGAAGCGCTGCGTAAAGTCAATCTTCAGTTGTCCCAACTGGGGAAGTCAGTTGAGGAACAAGCAAGGTTGGAGTTCCAGTCACTCTTCGGTAACGCTCTTTTGGCGGACAACCTCAAAGCGGACAAGGCTGAAAGGAGTCGACTCCAAACCATTATTGAAGGGGCCAAGCAAGGGAAGATAAACCTCGACTTTGCAACACGGACTGGCGACCTCCTGGATAGAGCGAAGGCGGCTACTGTCGAACTGCTTTCATTGGATAAGAGCAGATCAGAGGCAGCACTGATTCGAGTCGGTGCCTTGGAGGACATCACAGAAGAGCAAAGAAAGTCACGCTTTGAAGCTGAGTTGGCGGTTGCAGAAGCTGAGGATCTTCTTGAGAACGCAAGGGAACTCATAGACGCCAGGATGGAACTTGTTGAGTCGACTGTTGGCATCATCGGTCAGGGTGTCACAGAGGGGATCCTCAGAGGAAAGATCGCATTCCAGGACGTTGCGGAAGTTGGCGCGAATCTCTTCCGTAGATTCATGGACAAGGCAATCAACGACATTGCCAAGTCCCTAGATAAGGCCCTGACCAGTGTTCTCGGTAGCACAGGTGCCGTCGGTCTCGCCGGAGCTCTTATCGGCATCGGCGGCTTGATCATCTCCAACCTCCAAGGGAAGACCGAGTCCAGCATCGATGACTTCGGAGACCAGGTTTCTTCGTCTGAGGCTGTTCGCGGGGTCGTGGCAGGCCCGACGAACGTTGCGATCAGTAAGGTAGGGAATCAACTCAAGGAAGCTCTCAGGGTATCTGAAGGGCTCCTCCTGAGGATTGCCAACGCTGTGGAGAGTGGTGGCGGGGGTGGAGGTGGTGGTGCTGGCGATACAGGGGATAATCTTTCAGTCTTACTCAGTGGAAGCACACCTTCATGAATGGTCAGAGCTTAGGAACGGTTGAACATAACACGGTCTTTCGTTTCACGATCTCGAATCGAGACCAGAACGGTGCCGCGATCTCTGGCTTCACACCGTCGCACTTCGACGTCATCGATCCGGAGACTGAGGAGGCTGTACTCCTCGACCAATCCCTGACCCAGACGACCGACTACGCGAACGTCTTCTTCGGATCGATCGACTTCACCGCTGCTGGATTCTCGACCGATCAAGACAAGACGTTCGGCATTGTGATCAAGGCGGCCACTGGAGAGCAAGCGACGTTCCTCCTCTACAGCGTCACTGTGACGGGCACGCTGGGGCGTCTGGACTACTTGCGTAATGACATAGAGAACGTGGTGTGGCCGCGGCTGAAGCGCCTTCTTGGCCTCTGTGGGGAGAACTCGATTCTCGACGACTTCACGTACGACAACGCTCACAATATCACCGGTCTAAGAATGCGGCTGTTTCAGAATTCGACTTCGGCTCAATTGGCAACTCCGGATCTTCCAGACAGTGACATTCCAGAGGTTGGTGAAATATCCACCTACAGGATCGACCAGACGATGGAACTGCCGCGTAGTGTGCGGATCGATCATACGAGCTTTGCCGACGCAGACGAGGCGGACGTTTCAGCGAATGACAACCAAGGTACGGATTTTGAAACTGCGCCCGGCAATGAGGCGGGTTGGCCCGCGTAGGGACGGAAGACTTCAGTGTCAGAACTCTTGATGCAACTTGGTGTCGGTGGAATCTTTACGGTTCTCGTCTTAAGAGAAGTCTTCGCTTACCTTCAACGAAAAGAAGGCAAGAATGGCGAGCCGCCTGGCAGTCAGAAGTGGAAATGGAAGATAGACAAGCTTTATGATTGGCACAATGCTTTGGATGACGAAGGAGTTCCTATTTGGTACGTCAGGAAAAGCTTGGAAGAAGCGATTAAAACTCTGACTTCATCCATAAACACTTTGCACGCCTCGATCAGAGAGCAGAACGCTCTGATCAATCGAATGATCGAGCGGATTGAATCACTACACGGTGACATACGCGAACTGCGTACTGGTCAGATTGAGATCGAGAAGATCCTGAAGTCATTCCCTGAACATCTGAAACCGCCAGCGTAAAATAATGAAATGTCTGGAGCGCTCCGTGGGCTCGCTCGAGCCTGGCACAATAATCGACAGTCGATCCCGGAAGACAGTGGACGGTGTGTCGATCCGGTATCGAAGACACCACAGGCTACAGGATCTCCATTGGCTGCGCCGAAAAGAGTTCTAACCCATCCAGATCTCCCCCAGATCCAAGGTCAGGGTCTCTACGAGTACCCTCAGAACCCTCACCTTACTCGTGGGTTCATCCTGGCACCGGCAATCCGCGTCGACTCAGCGATGCAGCGAACGCTCGGAACGAACATCCTGGCTCAACAGTTGGGCAAGGAGGAAGACGTCCTCATCAGCGAGATCTGGCTCGGTGGTGGACGCGAGGTTTCCACGTTCACCGAGATGGCCAGAGTCTTCCACGCCATGTGGACGACGCCTCTCTCTGCTGGCAGCCTGTTTGGTTGGGAACCTCTCGACGTTGGTGAGACCAGGTACCTGGTGAAGATCGTCAATGTGATCATCGGATCTCCAAGGACTGAGTATGTCGAGGTGAGAGAATTCATCGAACAGAGGGATCCATCGTATCTGACTCAGTCCCTTGAACTGATACTGAAGACGGAGAGTCCGGTCCTTCCACCAAGCGGTTCGATCGTAATGGCAGGACTATAGTATGTCTCTCAAATCTGCCAATCCGATCCTGCACAAGTCATCTATGGAGCTTCAGTTCGCTGGGACTGGACTTCAGAACCCGATCTTAAAAGGATTCGCCGCAAGGTTGACACTCAACTTTGCGGTAGACGAGACGCTCATCTCGTGGCGCATCTTCACAGATACGGGGTTTGAGAAGATTTTGCCTGTGAGTCAGGATACTGAAGGAGGCTCGGTTGTTGCTGACATCCTTCACGGCACTGACTCTCTCTCGAGCGCCGACGGTCAAAGGAACTTCATAGAGTGGGTGACGAATCGAGGCACGACGAGACGACAGTTCTTTGTCAAGGACCTTCCGATATCCGGATCTCTGTACATCGAGAATCAAGAATGTCAGGCAAGCGAAGCCATTATATTTGCGAGTATCGATGGTGACGGACCCGTTACTGAAGATAATGAGAATGCGGCAAAGGTCAGTATATCGATCAACATACTTCCGAACTTTGCCGATGAGTTTTTCACGCTGCATAGCTTTTCTGGAAATCGATTTGCCAATACAATCAGGGCCTGGGGAGGAGCAGCTACTGCAGCCTTCTTCATCGATGGAATAATCGCTATTGAAGAGAAGCCGATAGAAGACCTCGATAGTTTCTTTTGGGAGTCGAGACCGCTTGTTCCACCAGCCGATCTTCCTGTGTCATACGGACAACACACTGTAACCGTCAGGCTGCGGGCAAAGTTGGGTAGTACTAACGCCGTAGACATCGATGGTGTAATCAGGATAAGACAGATTCCGGACCAGGTATGAATTTCATAGTAGTGAACAATGCTGGAGATTCGCCAGATAATCCAGTCGTAGAAGGCTTGAAGATCAGGGTCACTCTAAACAAGCACGACTCGTCCGTTACGATCACAAGAGCTTGGATCACTCATGGAGGCTCCAGTTCTGAAGACGTCACAGACATGACGACCTCCGTAACTGAGAGCGACGAGAACGCGTTCTACGATGCGACCACGGGGACGGAGATCAAGTCTGGTACTCCATCTCTACTCAATGTGCTTCACTGGACGACGAGCGATGGCGTTCACGTTAAGCGCGGTCTCTTCTGTGCTGAACGACCAGAACACGACATCCTGATGAACGGATACGATGGCAAAGATGTCCTGAAGCCGAGGATTGTCCCGACCCTTTTGCCGTTCGGTGTAGGGGGAACGTAACGAATGGCGATAACGACTAGTATTATAAACTGGGGAAGTTTCGAGTTAGGGCAAGGCAACTGCTCGGTCGTTTTTTTCCACGACGAAAAATGGTGGGGATGTTTTCGTAGAGGTCCAGCAGCTCCGCTCGATTGGAAGTTCTCTCGCTACGATACCAGTGTCGGTGATGCCAACTTGCGTTGGCAAGAACTTCAGCGGATTGCAGAGAACGCTAGCAATCGTGCCAATGCGGACTGTGTCGTCGATGCGGCAAACGATCGTGTCTATATATTGTTGCAAGGAGCTTCGAATCGATGCTCGATCACCAGCTTGACCTACGATAAACCGACTGAAACTTGGACCGCAGACCCGTTAGTCGACGCAGTAGACATCCCTGGAATACGTGGTAGCGGTGGAGGCGAGTATGACGACAGGGCTTCAATGTCCTTGGCCCAAACCGGCAGGCTGTTTGTCTTTGATGCCAACGAGAGCACTAGTCCTGATCTTTTGGTAAACTGGAGCGACGACAACGGGGCGACATGGGAAGCAGACGTCGTTACTCCTACTCCGGACAACGCGTTTAGCATACGGGATCAAGACGATTCTCCTGCGTTCGAGGGGGGTGGGGCTGCAATAGATTCCGTTCAATTTATCTGGGATGACGGTGTCTTAGGTCCACGCAACTACATCGGAGTTTTTTGGGGCGAAGAGACTGGTTCTGGACATCGTTTTTTGAGGATTCTTGAAAGCGCTGATCCTTCAGTCAAAGGAAACTGGGTTTTCGAAAACCCAGGAGCACTACCTTTTGGCGAGACCAGTGAAGGTAGAGTCGCAATCACAAGAGACGCCAGTTTTATAAATAACCGTCTTTACGTGATCGTTGCGACCCAGGAAGAAACTGACTTTAACAGTAAGCATTACTGTTTTGTCAGAGACAACAGGCCGAGCGCTACTTGGACGCCTTTCGATTGCGAGATGACTGGGTTGAATCCAAATCCAACCGCAATTCTTGATCTTGTTGGAATACAGTTCGACTTCTCCGGCGATCGAGTATTTGTATTCTGCTCCAATTCACAGGGATCATTCCCCGAGGCTGACAACGACCTTTACACTAGAACTGCTGCAGTTGCAGTAGACACATCCGATGACGTGTCTTTGAGTTTCGGTCCAGTCTCAAAACACATGTCGGGTGGCGCCCAGAATATAACTTCCTTTGGCATGCGGCAAGAGCCAGTAGATAGCGTCAGTGGCCTGATGATCGTTGCTAGGACCAACGGACTGGGTGCGACGCTTTTTTACGGGCTCCTCGGAATATCCGGCGCCCCTATTGGTCCACGACCTCCGCCACTTGTTCCACAAGCAGACCCTCTCCTGCGACTCAAGTTCTTCCCTAGCTTCAACGACCCAATTCAGCTTCAGCATGGAGACGATCAGATTCGTGACGGGACGGCTCTTGCTGGAGATGTACATGAAAATCCAGCGATCACAATTGGTAACGCCATTGAAAGCTACGCTGGTGCGAAGACGGTAGAAATCTTCAGAGAGACCATTGATCTAGACACCGACGATGATCCAGTCGTTGTCGGTGGTGTCCCACAGGGTGACGGGTTGGTCCTTGTTATGGCAGAGCAACTCATCGAGCTTGCTAAGTTCATCACGCTGCCCGACATCAACCTGACCGGTTCGCCGTTCGCCGAATCAACGTTTTTTCACTACCGGATTAGACTTCGCGGTGAAGTGGCGAGCACGACATTCATAGATGTAGATCAGTACGCTTATGTGGTCGTCCATCAGGACTCAGGAGAGCAGGGTGCTGGTTGAAAATTTTGAGTTGCGAAAGATCGGAGAGAGGATTCTACTCAAGTGCCCAAAATGTGGACTTATATCTGAGATAGAGACAACTCAGCTGGCCGGCCAGCGACCGATCAAATGCCCAATGATAGCCTGTGATTTTTGCACCACGATAGATCTAAGGAGTCTTGAACCCAAAGCCATACCATGAGCAAGGCTCGTTTTTTTGGAACTCCAATAGACCGCATTTTCCAGGGATCATCGCGCCGCCCCGCGTACAAGGTCTATCTGTGGAATCCCAATCGTACTGGAATCACAGGTGTTGTTCTTGATCAGTCCGCATCACCTCGTTACGACATCACGCCATTTGTCATCTCTGTCGCTCTCAGAGAGAACATCTCGTTCGAAAATAGCGACAACGCGGTAGCGACAAATGCGACCATCACTCTTCACTACCTCCCAGACGCATTGCCCATACCGATCACTGAGCGAACTCTTCTTGATGGAGCTCCGATCAGGATCTACCAGGGAGATGAAGAGGTCGCTGATCCGGAGCAATGGGTTCCGGTTTTCACAGGCGTAATTCGAGGGAATCCGTCAGCGATTGAGGAGGCGAGGTTCGAGAGGCAGCCACAGACCGCAACGGTAGTCGCTGTAGGCCGAGAAGAGAACTTCCTCAACACTGTGATTACGGCACGTGCCTACCCGAAGGGCATAGATATCGGTCGAGCTGTCGTTGAAACGGGTATCGAGAAAATGGGTCTTGATCGAAGAGAGATCAAGATCGGATTTCAGGATTATGCGTTAGGTCATACTCAAAACCAACTTGTTGACATCGAGGTCTTGAAAGGGATCCACCAGATGCTTTTCACGGTGGGGAAGAAGCCACGTTTCGACGCTGATGGGTTTCTGACTGCTGTTGATACTGACCTCGATCGAGCGGCGACCAGGGTTCTTTCGAATGACATGGTCGTGGAGATTCGTAGAGAGCAGCGGTCAGACTCAGCAAACAACTCTGTGCGTCTTGTCGGTCTGGATAATGAACTAACGCAGGTTGTTGAAAGAGAAAAGAGGTTAGCCCATGGAGAAACCACATCTGGGTTTTTTGAATCCACTGTCAAGAAGAACATCTTCTTCTCGGAGAATGCAGGTAGAAACGAGGGTGGTCGTCGTGCTTTGGATACGAGAATAGAGAGTAAGATCAACGCTTTGACGTCTGCGGTTGGGGCTTCGATTCTTTGGTCTCCATTCCTGGAAACTGATGCCATTTCGACATTTGGTGGAAGGTTGATCTTCGACACTGGGTTTGCCCCGGATATCAATGCGACACTGACTGGTATATATGCTGCTACAGAGGCTGCGATCCTGGTTTTACACCTGGCCACTCCAGTCACTACACCCACTGTACTTTCAGGGGCCGTAGCAGCTAATAACATAGCTATATTTTCTCTTCAAGCGACATCGACCGCTGCTCTTGTTGGAATCATTGCCTCTATGATGGCTCTCGGACGAGTGGAATGGGAGATTTTTGGTAAGCCATTTCAGAATGTGTTTCAACAGATAGCGGCGCTCGCTACGCTAGATGGGGTTCTCTCCAAAGACTTGAAGGAGATCGAGTTTAGGAATGATTGGATCTATGATCTGACCGTACTCGTAGCGCGTGCGAGGGAGCTTCTGAGAAGAGAGCTGGCCAAAGCTTGGAGGTTCAAAATCACGATGCTCGACGATCCGATCCTCGATGTAGACGACATCATTGAGATCGCTTTGAAGAGATACTACATTACTTCGATCAACAGGACGATGACACGGGTCTCTGGACCGATACAAAACATGGCGCTGACTGCGTGGAGAATTTCTTAGATGCCCTCTCAATTCGAAGTCACCAGCGTATCGACTGCCGCCGAAGTCGCGCGCCGTGAAGTCGACCGTCATCGCCAGAGGTTCATCGGCATTACAATCAACGCTCCGAACTTTCAGGACGTCAATGGCGTACTCGAGTACGTTGTTGATGTTCGAATAGGGACTGACGAGAAGTTCGAAATAGTTCGAGAGGTATTGATCGCACAGGAAGCTCAGGGAATCGTTACAGACGCGCAAGTCCCTGTAACGATCGAGAGGAGTGAGAACGGACGGCTTTCGATTATCGGCAGAAGCGAGGTGAGACTTCCTGATATCCAGGCAGACTCCTACACATTCGGAGAACTGGGATTTGCTTTCATGTCACTGCTTGAGTCTGGCTCGCCGTTCAAAGATGGGTTTGGATTCGTCATGCCTGACCCTGAAGCGACAGACGCTGTCGGAGCATCGACTACACATACTTTTACAATCACACCAACGGAATGGGGTGGAACTGATTTTGTATATGGGACGTCCGTTTTGGGAGATGCTACCGCTGAGTTCAAGACTTAGGAGATCATTCGAATGAGCTTCGAAGCTCCAACACTAGTGATTGTGATTGATCCGGTTAACTACCAAAGCCAACTGGACAACAATTTTTCGGCGATTGATCTAGCTCTGGTCCAGATTCAAAACGAACTGGACGTAGCGAAGCCCTCTGCTGGTGGTGTGTCAAAAGTTTCCTGGCTTGACCACACCCTAAATCCGGACGGTGTCTTCGGCGTCGACAGCTTCGAGATGGTTTTTTCCTCCGACGATGACTTCCTCACGATTCAGCATCCTGCCAACGGCAGCGGGGCAATCGTTGACAGCGTTCTCTTCAATGTGACCAAGGCATTCACTTCTGATCTGTCAGCGGTAGTGACTTCTGATGGAACTTTCAGAGTCGCGGTTGGGCTACAAACCGTTGGCGCTCCAAATGCGAACATCATCGTCTCACAGAATGTTGGAGATACTGACGACGAGGACGCGAACATCGATCTGGTGCTCTACGACTTCGACGTGACGAAATCGGGCGCCGTCTTCACGGTGACGAACATCCGGCGTCGCGCGGCGATCCTCATGAATCGCGACGCCTTCGTGAAGGCGATCGGCCAGGAGATCCCCCTTACACTCCAGATCTCAGGAGCTCTGCCCTCGGTCGTTGGGATCCTCGACGAAGGCATGATTATTCCCTGGGACTGTGAGGTCGTCCGGGCGTTCATCCGGATGCGCGTGGCGCCGACTGATTCGGCAGTCACAGACCCGACTCTGCGAATCGAGCTCTTCGCCAATGAGTCCAATACAGACGGCGAAGTGGTCTCTGGGTTCGCAGAGTGGTTGGACACCGAGGATGGCGTGGTGAGGACCCTGGAGGGCTTCCTGGAGCCCAAGCAGCTGTCAGCTGGTGACTTCCTGGGGCTCAACATTATCGAGGCTGACAGCGACGGCACGGCCGCGGACCTGACGCTGACGCTGGTCGTGAAGAGGCTCTACCACGAGATCAGGTAAAGCCTACCAGTCGACGTTCCATTACTTATGATTCTTTCTGCCTCTTTTATGCGCCTTACCTCGGCGTGAATTCCTCTTTTTGTCTTTTTTTCGTTCTTTCGATGTATGGCCTGGCATTACTTCACCTTTACTGCTCTTTCCATGAAGACGTCAGTGAACTGGGTCACGACCGCGCTGATCATGCCGACGGCCTGCTTAACCTCCTCGGCGTCAGCGTTCTCTTTGATCGTCAGCTGAATCGAAGCTCCAGAGGCTTCTTCTTTCTCCGGCTTCGGTTTCTTTGCTGGGGCTTCTTCCGGTACACCTACACCTGGTATTTCGATGCTCTCGAAGATCCTGTCGAGCTCCTTCTCATCGAAGCCTACAGAGTCGAAGTCGAACTCGGAGTCCTGGAGGTCCTTGAGCTGAACGGATAGCCCTTCGAAGTCCCATTCTCCGAATTCATGCGCCCGGTTGTCGGCAATCGCATAGGCCTTGATCTCTTTCTGGTCCTTGAGAGAGGTCACCTGAACGAGCATCTCCTCCCAGCCAAGCTCCTTGGCGGCGGCCATCTGGGCGTTCCCGGCAATGACGGTCCCGTCTTCAGATATCAGGATCGGACGCTGCTGACCGAACCGGGCGTAGCTCGCCTTGATCACCTCGAGGTTTCGATCTGTGTGCAGCCGAACGTTGTTCGGGTCATACTTCAGCGTATCGATCCTCCGCATTTCGACAACTGCGTTCATTGGCGTGTCCTTCTGTGATAGGATGGTGTCATGGCACGGGAGGTCTCGATTACAAAGTCGATTCAGCGCTGGTGTAGGCGAGAAAAGATCTATTGCCGTAAACTCCATGTAGCTGAACGATCAGGACTTCCTGACCTGATTCTTTGCGTAAAGGGTATGTTCATTGGCTTGGAAGTCAAGAAGCCAAAGAAGAATCAAACCCTGATACAGCAGGTCGAACTGGATGCCATCAAAAAATCTGGCGGTTATGCTCAGGTCGTTCGATCACTCAAAGACGCGCAACAGATCGTCGCTTCCGCACAGAGAACCGAGGCTGTTCTTTCTCGTTGTAGTATTGAGCAACGCACCTCAGTTCAGCAGCTTCCTTCTTGTTCCCGATCGAAGCGTGCCACTTTGACCATAGTCTGATTAGAGTAGTCTCGTCCACCGACATCATAACGGCGAGTGGCTTCCAAGACCTTGGTCGTGTTCGGCCAGACTCCCAGTTGTAGACGCACATGTTCGACACGCCGAGCACCGTCGCAACCGTGGAGATTTTGATCTCGGACTCTTCTCTCCTGATCCGCCAGTGGTTCAAGGGATTCTTCATGCTCGGATTGTACAATCACACACGATCCAGAATCAAATTAAACTTTGACTTTTACGATTGCCTTGCTGGTCGGGCGACGATAGACTCCGACCTCCCGCATTGAGGAGGTGCGATACCGAATGGGAATCAGCGTCTGCGTCGAGTCAGATCGAATCTGGATCCGCACACCGAGAAGCGACCCAGAATTCAAACTGAACCTCGCTCGATGTCAGTCGCTTCCGGGGAGGCGTTTCGACAAGAAACGTAAGCAGTGGCATCTCCCAGCTACTCCGGCAGCGGCCGTGCGTATCGTCGAAATGTGGGGAGGCTCGCTCATTCTGGACGACGGGACGAACGAGCTCCTCGAGGAGAATCGCACCATCGTCTCGGCGGCTCAGCACAAGAGCAGCGATCACGTCGAGCCGATTCCGAACGAGGTACTGCCAGCCTGGACGCATCAGAAGAGAGCGTTCTGGTTTGTGAAAAATCTCAATGCGGCGCTCCTCTACATGGGGATGGGAACCGGGAAAACGAAGTGTGCCATCGATATCCTGAGAGAGTCAGGCGCACAGAAGACCCTGATTCTCGCGCCACTCGGTGTCTGCGCCGTGTGGGACAAGCAAATCAGGATCCACGCAGGCTATAAGCTCGGTGTCTCGATCCTCGACAAGGGATCCGTGAGAGACAAGACAGGCGAGGCAAAGGCGCTTCTTGCAATAGGTGAGCACGCTTACGACTCCCCTGTCGTCATCGTCGTCAACTACGAAAGCGCCCGGCGAGAACCCTTCAAAAAGTGGTCCCTTGAGCAGGAGTGGGACTACGTGGTGCTCGATGAATCCCAGAAAATCAAGGCGCCAGGTAGTTCGATCAGCCAATACTGCTCGACGCTCAGAACGAGGGCAAAGAAGCGACTGTGTCTCAGCGGCACGCCGATGCCCAATAACGTGCTCGACCTGTACGGACAGTTCCGTTTCCTAGACCCAGGCATCTACGGGACCAGCTTCACACTCTTCCAAGCTCACTACGCCATCATGGGCGGCAAAGAGGTGAGCTTCATCATCAAGATCAATGGCGAGGACGTAGAGAAAACGAAGCCAGTCCAGGTCTTAGGTTTCCAGAACCAGGACGAGATGGCCAAGCGGATGGACTCGATCACCTTCACGGCACGATCTGAGGACGTGCTGGATCTTCCACCGGCCATGCACGTCGAACGATTCGTTCATCTCGACCAGAAGGAGTCGGCCGCCTACAAGTTGATGCATAAACAGCTCGTGTTCTTCCTCAAGGATGGTGAGGCGATCACAGCGACGAACATCCTGGTGAAGATGATCCGCCTTCAGCAGATCACATCTGGATTCATTCAGAACGTAGAAGATGGGCTCTTCGAGCGGATCGGCACCTCGAAAGAGGACGAACTATTGGAAGTGCTTGAGGGGATTGGCCCTGAGCCAGTTGCGGTGATGTGCCGCTTCGTTGAGGACCTACGCAGCGTTGAGCATTGTGCGAAGAAGCTGAAGCGAACTTACGGAGAAGTCTCTGGCGCTCGGAAGGATGTCAAAGGAGAATGGGAAGACGGAGACGGGGATGTCCTCGGCGTGCAGATCGCAGCCGGCTCTCTTGGGATCTCACTCGTTAGGGCGCGGTACTGCGTCCTTCTCGGAGTCGACTACTCGCCAGGCAACTACGAACAGGCTCTCGCTCGAGTTCGTCGTCCTGGACAGACGAAGCCTGTGACCTACATCCACATCATCGCTGAAGATACAATCGACGTGCTGATCCGTGAAGCTCTGGCTCATAAATTCGACGCGGTCAAGTACCTGACGGAAAAACTGACGTGAAACTTAAAGATTTCTTCTTGCCCATTCAGGTTCCGAGCCGCGAAACAGTGCTTGAGAGCCTGCACTGGATGCTGCTTCAGCACACCAGAGAACACGACGGATATCGTGAAGCGAACGCACTCAGCGCCAACTTCGACGCTATGTTCATGCTTGTCCAGGCTGGTTACTGGGAGTGGCATCCGGAGGCGGGCGAAGATTACGGACGGATGTGCCTTGCACGGCCGAAGGAAGGTTGGCCTGAATGAGCCTCGCTCCGATATCGAAAGAAAAGTACCGTGTACTCATCGCGAAGATGTGCGAGCAGGCGAAAGCCAGGGTCGTCGTTGAGATTGGCGTCTACGCGGGCGCTCTGTCTCACCTCCTTGCCGAAACGTCAACGCTCGAGCATCTCTGGATCGTCGATCCATGGATCTGGGAGGGCAAGTTCACACCAGGCCATATGGATGGGATCGCTCACAAGGTGCAGAAGTGGGCAGACTCAAAGCTAAACGTAACTGTTTTACGAATGGGATCGCTCGCCGCAGTTGAAGAATTCGATGACAGTTCCATAGATTTTATCCATATTGACCAGAGGCACGGTCACGAAACGATCAAGAGTGACATAAGGGCTTGGTGGCCGAAGCTTCGTATCGGAGGGACGATCAGCGGTGACAACTACGAGCATCCGCCTCTCGCGAGCGGAGTAGACGAACTCGTACCTGAAAGAGAGCTTTCTGGTGGCGGCAAGCTGCGAGGAGTCGATGCCTGGCGGATATGGTCGGCAGTCAAGACCGAAGAAAAGACATTCGCCACGTGAATACAAAGGTTCACATATCGAAAGATCTCACGCCGCGGGTGATTGTTTTGACCAGAGATTCCCTTGCAGCTATCGAAAGGGCGACTCTGAGAAAGTGGTATGAGACGAATCGTTTGCTGGTCGTGGACGACGTTGTGCCAGACGTCGAACCGTTTCAGGCGTTCAGCGCTCCACCAGGGAGGAAGTTCAAAAAGCTCAAGCTCGACCCTGGAATGAACCCGAAACATCTCAGAGGTCTGAATCCAAAAGAACAGATCAAATCTTTGGCCAAGGCGTTGGGTAAAGCGTATCACAGCACGATGAGTGTGCTGGACCTTTGGGGCTACAAACCAGACCTCAAACACATCACAGCTCGGTTTCAGGTGTCAGACAACGAGGGATTGCACATAGATGCGTACTCCCCGTTCCAGCTGCGTCGGGCCGTGCTGACGGCATACCTGAATCTCGATGACCGCCCCAGGATCTGGGATACGTCTCACTCGATGGAGGAACTACTCGAGAATGAGGCGTTCCTGGACAAAACTGACCTGGATATGGATAGATTGAAGTTCCAAGTCGGTAGCAACATCAACAGGTGGCTGTCTGAAGAACCGTTTCCGAGGACCACAATACAGGTCGCTCCAGGCGCGGCTATCATAACGAATGGGGCAACACTGTCGCACGAGATCGTGTTCGGAAGGCGTCTACTGGCAATATCTCTCTGCTTCAAAGTGAAGCGTTTGGACGATGATTCGGGATCTTACTTGAGGACTTTTCAGAGGCTCGCGAGGAAGAGAAGAGAAACGTCATGCCTGAACCAACCGACAACGATGCCGCAAGCAGCCTCGCTCTGAGAGCTGTCAGGCTCAAGCGACGGATTGCCCAGCTGGAAGACAACACAAAAGAACTGAAGAAGGAATTCGATGCTATATTGCGCCGGATACCAGCGATCTTCGCAGCCGGCAAGGTAGACAACGTCAAGGTGGATGGCGTTGTCGTCTGCAAGAGACGAAACGTCTGGGCTTCGAAGAAGGAATCCACAGATACACACACTTACCTCGGAGCTCTACGTGCTGTCGGCCTGGGTGACTTTGTCAGCGAAACTTACTCGCACGGACGAGTCCAGAGCCATATCCAAGAAGTAGAACGCCAGTTGCAGGAGGATGGGTTCGAAGGTGAGTGGGAAGAGGCGCTACGAGAGAAGGTCGGGGCGCGACTGTTCAATCTTATGAATGTCACGGACACAACGAAAGGAGTCGTGATGGGTCTGTGATCGGGCGTCAGAGTGGTATCATGGTGAACCGATGAATTCCTTTAAGCCGAAACAGGTGCGGAATGTCAGAGACGAAACTGCCGGCGAAAACCGAGAAAAAGAGTAATCTTCCAGTCGTTGCCAAGGAAGATTACTTGGCTTTCAGAGCGAGTCCGGAACAAATTGAGAGAGCCATCGCGTCAATGAAAGGGCGGCGGTTAAATATCTTCGACCTCGAACGAGCTTCCTTACCTGGGGGTGAGGGGAAGCCTGAATGGTTGATTTCTGGAGGTCCAGAAGGTGAGGAGTACAGGGAAGAGCTTACCGGGGTCATCCTCGGGATACGCGACTGGAGAACTTGGTGGAAAGAATTGTACGGAAAAGGAACCAAGGGTCCTCCCAATTGTTCTTCCGACGATGCGATCCACGGACGAGGAGACCGATCCCTGAACGGGAAGGATGGGGCTGGAGAGCATGACTGCCTGACTTGCAAGTGGGCAAACTGGGAATCGAACAGAAAGGGTGGTCGTGGGCAGGATTGTTCTGAGCGGCGCGGACTGTTCATGTTGCAACATGAATCAATCAATCCAATGCTTTCGATTCTTCCACCGACTTCGATCAAGCCGCTCGACTCGTACCGAATGGCTCTCGAGGGAAGAATGAAGCCTCTCTACTTGTACGAGGTCACTCTCAAAATCGAAAAAGACAAGAACACTGATGGCGTACCTTTCTCAAAAATCGTCTTAAAGAGAAACCGAATCCTGTCCGGTGGAGAACTCAAGAGAGCGCAGCAGATCTCTGATTCCTTCGAGGCCACGATGTCGTCATCCTCAGCACGTGAAGTAGATCGTGACATGGTGGATAACTGACCTGGTCTTCACGCAGCATCTTCAGTAGACCGGCGGTCCTTGGAGAAGGTGGTGAGGAGATATGCTGGAGGTATTCGTCGACGCCTTGTGGCAACACAAGGAGAAGGAACGCGGCTGGGTTCTAATCTGGGATGCCCTCTACCAGCCAAGCCGTCTTGTCAACCATAAGTCTACGTGGTGCTGTGCGACCGTTGAGGTTGTAGAGGCAGTCAGTCAAGTGGCTGCCTCTACTCCTCTTAAAGAGATCTACATCGGCGCCGGGCTACGAGGGAAGAAGCACGGCAGAACGAAACGTGGTGGATCCAAGGACGTCAGTGGTGTTGCTGGTCTATGGGTAGAGCTCGATATCAAAGGGCCGGCACATAGCGAAAAGAACTATCCACCGGACGAACAGGCTGTCAACAAGGTACTGGAGTCTACCGGGCTCAAGCCGACCATATTGGTCAACTCGGGACACGGAATACAGGCATGGTGGCTATTCACCGATTGCCTGTACTTCGATTCTGACCAGGAGCGAGATGAATTTCAGAGACTTATGTCACAGTGGCAAAAAACTCTGGCCTTTCATGCTCACGAGCTGGGGGGCTGGGCGGTAGACACCACCAGCGACCTCGCGCGGGTCATGAGAATACCCGGGACGGTGAATCATAAGCTGGAAGACATTCCAGTTCAGGTGCAGCTCATTGGAGAAGAGGGCCCGCGGTACGACGACTGTAGCGAGTTCGAAGAACGACTGGTCGACAAGTCAACGTTCTCGG
>Ga0114923_10000651_pt1 | contig 26294 bp, 23 predicted proteins | sample SumtaG_FD_89578 | JGI IMG/M metagenome (GOLD analysis project Ga0114923, IMG submission 89578) | Deep subsurface microbial communities from Indian Ocean to uncover new lineages of life (NeLLi) - Sumatra_00157 metaG | ecosystem: Environmental > Aquatic > Marine > Oceanic > Sediment | place: near...
AATAAATATAGAACCAATTATTTCTTTATTTAAAAAAGCAGAAAGATTATTCTCTCAGTCACCAAACCTAAAAGAATTACTTTTAAATAAAGAGATTGATGTTATTGAAAAAGTTATGAAATTCGAGAACCACTTCACTAAATTGTACCCTGCATTTTTAAATAAATGTGAGTTATTTGGTCTCGAATTGGGAAAGTATGAAGGTGGAAAAAAATATCAAAATGACTTGAGGAAAATATTTCACTTAAGCCAAAGGAATGCAAATGGTATAGTAATTCAAAAAGGTGGAAAATTTAAACCACCTGAATTAATAGATTACATTTTAGATTCACTTATTCACATTAGAAACGCGATAGGTCACCCAGACAGAGTTGGAATAATACCTATTAGTAAAGATATGGTTAAAATAATTGATTCCAAAAGCACAGGTGAAGTTACATATGAGAAAAAATATAACATGGCTGGTTTATGGCAAGTAATATACATTCTTACTCTATTCGAACTTGGCTTTGAAACTATGGCTTCATTTATTGATATTTTTAAACACGCGATGCATATCGAAAAAAAATGCAACCTTTTATTTATTTGCGATTGTAAACACATAGAAAAGTATTTTATTCAATCATCTACTAAATTTTTAATTTGTAAGAAATGTGGGAAATTACATTGGACAAACAAACTTTTTGTGAGTAAACTACCCACTTAGAGTAAGTTGAAAGATGTAATTCAGAAGTTTTAAGTTAAAAACTTCTATAATCATAACTTATTTGGTATAGCTGTGTAATGTCTAAGTTAATATTTTTAAATTTCTGTTCCCATTCTTTTATGTGTGATTCATAATCATTATTTAAATCACTTTTAAACATGCGATAAAAGTTATATTGGGAATTGGTCTTCTCTGAAATGGGGTGATATTCGATTTTTTCAGGTGTTGTATCTTGCTGATCTATTAATAAATCTTCGATAACATTATCAATTATTGCTAAATTATCGTTTAATGGCTCAGATTTGAATATAAAATCCTTAGAATAATTAGAATAGTACCCTTTCAGCTCATTAATTTCCTTTTTTAGTTTAAGATAGTTTTCACGGATTAAGCGTTTTCCCCGATTAAGTTTTACTATCCAAATTACTACCTTTTCTTTTGAGTGAAACCCCTTTGAGATAGTATAGTATTTTCTTTGCTCGGGTTGTTGTTGACATTTTTCTTTTGGTCTACTTTGTATTGTCATGAATATAAAAAGTAATAGAATCTATGAATCTAGTACTTCATACTAAAGATTATTCTATAAAAAAACTGTTAATTCCATTTTTTTAATTTATTTTAACTTTGTATCTCGTTCTAAGAAACATACAAAAACAAATTAAAATAAATCCTGTCACTAACCATGAAATTTGAAATCCAGGTATACCCGATCGAATTATGAGAGCGAATGGTTTACTGTAGGCATGAGCACTATTGTCTGTCGCATTTATCAGAATAGAATAGTTAGCTTTACTCTTTAAATTAGAAGGAACCTTCCATGTGAACATACCTGAATTCTGAGTAGAGGGTGTAATTTCTAATATACTCATGTTGTCTAAAATTAAGGATATTGAAATGTATTCGGCTAAAGAGTCGGTTTGCCATGTGATATTTATTTCTTCCCCTGCATTATAAGAAGTGTTGACAGTTGGGTTGAGAATTTTAAGGAACCTCTCACTAGTTATAGTAAAGTTTGGACTGAAGTCAAAATATTCTGAATCGAGACAGTTTTGAATTCTAATTTGATAGAGTGAGTAAGATACGGCGGAATAGTTCTTTCCTTGCCATACCTTCCAAAGATAAGTATATTCATTTTCGGTTTCATTAGTAATTTCCGATAAATGGGTGGAATTAAAGTAGAGATCTATGCGAACCTTTGGGTTTAATCCAACACGATGCCATTCTATTCTGTAAAAAGTGTTCGGGGTAAGAGTATCTATAACACGTGGCGAAGAGACAATTAGTACTGGTTATCAATATGTCTATTCAACCTTAAAGCCAATTCTGCCACCTGCCACTACTCCATCAGAAGCAAGGCATATTGTTCTGGATCTTTCGAAAGATGGCAATGGAAAATATATTGATCCCCAAGCTGAAATGAAACTACGGTATGTAATCGCGCTATCAATGGCTTATGTCCCGTCTCAAGCGCTTCGTAAAAACACAATGGATTTCATGTTTATAGTTAAGAAATACGACGAGGCCATCACTTACAAGTATGAGAAGGCTATCTGCGTTTTCGACCGGAATAAATTCTATAAGTTAGGTGAGATCTATTCTGACAGATCACCTGGGAAAAACTATAAACAAATAACCTTAACCGCTTTTGAGTCTGATTTAGATTGGGACACTTTAACGGAAGAATGGTCAAAGAATAGTAGGTATATGCTAGTTAATTACGAACAGTTTTTTAAAATATACAATTATAGAGCTTGGTGGTAAAAATTTCTAATCTAATTCTCTCAAAATATTTATATCTACATATTTTTATTTTTTATTCAGGTACATTATTCAATAATTTATTATAATGACTGCAATTGCCTGTGTTTTCATAAATGGGAGAAAAGTTCCTGTTGTTAGATCTCCTAACAATTTGTTGACACTATCTATTTGGGATAAAAATATCCATAATTTTTCAGAGATTAAGAATTTAGATAAGCTACGGCATCTAAATAAATTAATACTGCTTAGTAGTAATATTAAAAAAATCGAGTGTCTGGATAATTTACTCAATTTGAAAGAATTATGGCTTGATGGGAATCAAATTGAAGAAATTAATGGGCTTGAAAATCTTACCAATCTTGAATATTTACGGATTAATGGGAATGACATTACCGAAATTAAAGGATTGGATAATCTTACAAGCCTAAAGGTGCTTCTCCTTGAAAGGAATCAAATTTCCGAGATCAATGGTTTGGACGATCTCCCCAATTTAAGTAGTTTAGAGCTTAATAATAATAAGATTAGAGAAATAAGTGGTCTTGAATCGTTGCTGAACCTTAAATCATTAGACCTTTCAGGAAATAATATAACCGAAATTAAGAATCTTGATAATCTGGTTAACTTGGAAGAGCTATGTCTTGACAATAATCAAATCCCCGTCATTAAGGGTTTGGGACATCTGAAAAAATTACGAGTCATAACTTTAGAAAAAAATCCACTTCATAAGCAATATGTGAATAGTGTGTATACGAGTGAGAGCTACCCCCTCTATTTAAAATTCCCATGAGTAGGTTAATTATTTGCTTTAAAAAATGGTTAAAGAATCATACTTTTTTTAGTATTATATTGATCATTAATTTTTTATACAAAAGGATATTTTAGTAAAACAGTTAAGTTGAAAATATTGAGCTTTTATTAAGATTTAATGCTATTTTTAATAAAATTTATGTGAATTTTATGGAACTCGAAAAAATGAATAAGAAAGGATATGAAATCGCGGAGGAAATGGAGCGTGAGAAGTCTACCAAGGAAAAACTCCAAGGGGAACTAAAATACGATAAACGTCATCAGGATTGGACTTATAAACTTATGAAGTTTAATCCTATCGATCCCTTGAATGATTTGTATCGATATATTATAAAAAGATTAGACTTAAAGCAAATAGAAGGACGTCTTCAGTGGTGGGGAGCCTTTATTTATATAAAATTTTTTGCTCGAATGTTATGGAACTTCAAAGCGGAATACCCGAAGGGGAACATGTTCCCAGAGTGGGGACCAGGCATCCTAGTTGGAAATCACCAGTCTCACTTGGATCCCTTCTTTTTTGGGTCAGCCTGCCACCGCCGAATTCGCTACATGAGCAAATTAGACAACTTTAAGACACCCATTGTAAAGACACTCTTTAATAATCTTGGAGCTTTTAAAGTTGATCGTGAATCCCCCGAACGAGGGTGGGAAAAGGCAAAAGAAATTATACGAGGTGGTGAATGGGTAGGCATATTTCCAGAGGGTACGCGTTCTAGAGATGGAACACTTGGAGAGTTTAAAACTGGAGCAGTAAGACTTGCTATCGAGATGCAAGTTCCTATTATTCCCATGGCGGTTATTAACAGTAGGAATGCACTAAAAAAAGGCAATTTAATGATGAAACCTACCCAAGTTAAAGTACGTGTAGGTGATCCTATTATTTATAATGATTATGATATCAACAGTGCTTCCTATAATGATATTAAACGATTAACTGATGAGTTAAGGAATACAATTTGGGAATTACGTGAAGGAGTTTATGGAAAAGAAGCGAGTGAAGAACTATCAATCGGTTCTCCTGAAGAAGGTTCAAAAGAACCCAAATTTAATATCATGAAATATTTTAAAGACCAAGCTATAGGTGTTGTAAAACTTATTGATGATGTTTGGTATTCAATTTTAAGGAGTTTAGAGGAATTTAATGCGCGAGAGATAATTCAAAGACCAGTGCATGCGTTCTCAGGAGAATTGGTATGTAATTGGTCAGATCTCATGATGCCGTATAAAGTCATCGATTTTGGGAAATATATCCCCGCAAAGGGACCAGCACTTATATGTCCAAGCCATAATTCTGAATGGGATGTACTAATACTAGCAGCAAGCATTATCCATCACCCCCCAAGACGTACTGCTTATCAAATGGCGAAACAATCACTTTTTAAGATTCCACTTGTGAATGCTTGGGTTAGAAGTCATCATGCATTTCCATTAAAGCGAGGAATGCACGATTTGGATTCATTTACTTATGCCAGAGAGGTCCTTGAGGGAGGAAATATACTTATTACTTATCCAGAGGGTACTACAAACACAGGGGATGGTCAATTATTAGAGGGACATACTGGTCCAATGCGTTTAGCAATCGAAACAAAAGTACCTATCATCCCGATTGGAATCACAGGAACCGAGAAAACTTTTCCAAAGAGAGCTAAAATGCTAAGCTTCTATAAAGGTCAGATTATGAAGGCAGGTTCACCATTTATGGAGCATCAACAATATTGGGACAAACGAATGCCTGATTTCGATGAGCTTAAGAGATTAACCAACAGCATGATGGCTCAAATCAAAGATCTACTTTTATATGATTCCCCTGATGCGTGAAAGTCCTGAGGAACTAAAAAATGGAACCAGAGTTACGATCAACTCCAAAGAAAATAAAAGTAGGAATCCCAAGAGCTCTCCATTTTTACCGCTATTATCCTTTTTGGAAAAAACTTCTTGAAGAATTAGAAGCTGAACTCGTGTTGAGCCCACCGACTAATAAGAAAGTTGTCGAAGAAGGAGTAACTCATGGATTTGGTGAGTTGTGCATTCCTGTAAAAATTTATTATGGTCATGTTCTTAAATTAATGAGAGAAAATCCAGATTTAGATTATCTTTTTGTTCCCAGATATGTTGCTGAAGTTAAAGAAGCATATTTCTGCCCAAAATTCTTATCACTTCCAGATATTATTAAAATATTACCTGGAGTCCCAAAAATTTTAAATTTTGAAGTGAATGTGAAGGAATTTCCTATCGCTACTTCTGCTATAGAATTAGGGAACGAGTTGGGAAGGACTCAAAATCAATCTTTAAATGCTTACAGAGAAGCACAGAAATATTTCGATGAATATCATAAATTTTTGAGAGAGGGGGCTTCTGTAAATCACGCTTTAAGATTAGTTGAAAATAATAGACCCTTCACCTTACCAAAAAGAAAACAAGAAGGTGACCTTAAATTTTTACTTTTAGGTCATGCTTACAATATTTTTGATACTTTTATAAACATAGAGTTTCAAAAGAAATTAAGAGATCAAGGAGTTAAGGTTTTAACAAAAGAAAATTTACCGGAATCGATCTTCAAAGCACCAGTAATTATCAGTAAACGACTTAGAAACTACTGGAGACATGAAGAAGAAATAATGGCTGCAATCCGTTATTTTTTAACTAAAGGACGTAAAGAAATTGATGGTGTCATTTTTCTTATAAGTTTTGCATGTGGCCCTGATAGCCTTATTTCTGAATTGATAATGCGAGATATGAAAGTTGTGGGATTACCCTTTCTGGAGATTACAATGGATGAACATAGTGGAGAAGCAGGACTCCTGACAAGAGTGGAATCATTTGTTGAAATGGTCCGAAGAAAGAAAAAAAAACTGGAACTTGATTCAAAAAAAGTCCAATATATGAAAACTACTTAAGATTTTAAGGAAAAAAATCGTTTTCATACTAGATTAACAAAATATTATTTTAATCATAAATAACTATATTTTTAATTATAAGGAATCTTAAGTCTATATAAGTTTAAAGAAACTCATTTAGGTGGGGTTGTAAAATCCTTTCACTTGAAGGTTGGATTGACGGTATCATAGTATTATTACAGTTTATAGCCATACTATCATTTGTAGTTTTCCTCATCTACAAAGCAAAAAAACATAATGCCAGACTTCTTTTTTATTTGGGTATAGCAATATTTTGCGGGATTATTCCAGCGTTTGGAGCATGTATCGATTTTTTAACAATTTTACTTACAAATACTAATATATATTATTATTTGGGTATGACCATGGAAATCTACAATGTAAATTTGATTTTCTTTGCCGGGATATGGTTTCCTCTTAATGGTATTTTTGCGGTATATCTTGGTGCTGAAATCTTGAGATTAAAAAAAAAATGGTATTTAATGTCGATTTATATTCTCTTAGGAGTAATTTACGAAATTGTTATTTTTCTCGATCCTCAAGGTTTCTTTATAAATGTTTTCCCTCCAAATCCGGGTGAGGACTTAATCGGTGGTTATTTCCGGACTGGTTCTTTCGCCTTTTTTTTAGAAATTATATTTTTAGGATCACTTTTCTTTTTTCTTGGGTTTGCATTTTTATTCAAAGGTCTTCAATCAGAAGGGATAAAAAGGAAAAAATACTTTTTCTTAGCAATAGGAGATTTTATGACAGCTGGTTTCGGTGCCTTCGAAATTTTTTCTGATCCAGGGATTTTAATAGTTTTTACAAGATCTCTAACTACTATTGGCTTTTTTTTAAAGTATTTAGGTGTTAAGGAAGAGTCGGTTGAGCAAAAAAAGAAACACCGAAAAAAAGAGATTAGCATCGAAGATTCTTTATTTAGATTATCCAATAGACCAGAACGAATAACCGAAGAAGAGGTGTCGTTTCATAAAGAAAAGAAAATTTGTTTGGTATGTAAAGGGAAATTATCTAAATTTAACATTTTTATATGTGATTGCGATATATTATATTGTGAAAATTGTGCCCGCGCATTATCTGAATTAGAAAACATGTGTTGGGTATGTAATGCTCCTATTGATGAATCGAAACCAGTGAAGCAATATCCAAAAGAAGAAACTGATCCTGGTGTATTGAGTAAAAAAAAGAGGAAGATCAGAAGTTTAGATAATAAAAAGTGAAAGCTACCATAGTTTTCTTATTATATTTAATATTATTATTTAGAAATTTATTTTCAATATTATTTCCAAATAGCCAGAGTATGAAATATGTTGATGCAGAAAAGAAAAAAGGATATCTTTGTCGAGATGTTTGTAAATAAACTTAAAATAAAAGTAAAACGAATATTGTTATCCTAGTATAAAATATTTATTAATCAAAAAGTATTAAAAAAAAGAGCGAGAGATTTATTATGATAGATTTTAGTTTAAGTGAGGAGCAGAAAAGCTTACTTACGAAGGCAAGGGATTTTGCTACAAAGGAAATAAAACCTGTAACTATTGAATTTGATAAAGAGGGTACTTATCCAGAGGAAATTCTAAAAAAAGCCCATGAATTAGGATTAATGTACACGAATATTCCCAAGGAATATGGTGGGTCAGGATTCAGTTATTTAGAGCATTATATTGTAACTGAGGCTTTAAATTATGAGGGTCCATCTATTGCTCAGATGATTGGAATTTCACACTTGTCAATGGCGCCTATCCAAATTGGTGGAACAGAGGAGCAGAAGAAAAAATTTATAGGGACGATGACAAAAAGCTATAGGAGTGGGAGTTTTTGTCTCACAGAGCCTGAAGCGGGTTCTGATGCGGCTATGATGCAAACTGTGGCAGAGAAGAAAGGGGATAACTATATCATTAACGGAACAAAGCGTTTTATTACTAATGGAAGTTATTCCGATTTGCTCTGTGTATTTGCAACTATTGATAAAAGTCTTGGAACTAAAGGAATTTGCTGTTTTGCTGTACCCAGAAGCACTCCCGGAATAGAAGTGATTAAAGTAGAGGAAAAAATGGGCTGTCGGGCATTAAATGTTGCAGAATTGAAATTTAATGATGTTGAGATAAATGAAGAAAACCTTATTGGAAAAGAAGGACAAGGTTTTAAGCTAGCTATGATGGCCCTTGATAGAGGAAGAGTAAATATCACTGCTTGCTGCACAGGCATTGCTCAAAAAGCATTAGATGAAGCAGTTGAATGGGCGAATACACGAGAACAATTTGGTCAAGCTATAGGTAAATTTCAAGGAGTTCATTTTATGTTGGCTGATATGAACGCTCTTGTCGTTGCATCGAGAGCTATGTACTTACAAGGAGCATGGATGCTAGATCAAGGTATTCGATGCACGACCGAGGCTGCATTAGCTAAATGTTTTGCATCTGATGCTGCTATGAAGGTTACCACAGATGCAGTCCAAATTCTAGCAGGTTCAGGATATATGAAAGGAGCAATAGTAGAGAAACTTATGCGGGATGCCAAACTAACTCAGATTTATGAAGGTACGAATCAGATAAATCGATTAGTTGCCGGTCGTGGTATATTAAGGAAACCAAGTATATTATTTTAGAACTATTTAAATTTTACTTCTTTTTTTGATTTCACTTTTGTAGTAAATCTCCTTTTTCTATTCTTTCAAGCAAAAGTTTTATTAATTTCTCAATTCTTGCACGAATTGTATTTGATCTCGATTTTTGTATTTCAGAAAGAGGTTGTCTTGGAGGACCCATTGTAAATCCTCTTATTTCTAGAGCCATTTTTGATCCCATGGGAAACGGGAAGCTATTTATAGCTCTAATAACTTCAAGGATAGAGATTTGCAAATGACGGGCATTGTCAAATTTTCCCGTTATCCAATTGTCATATATTCCCACCATAAATTCCGGGAGAATTGCAGCAATTCCTGTAATGCTTCCTTTTGCACCCATCATTAGCGAAGCGAAGAAAGTTTCTTCTCTTCCAGGCATGAAGTTCATGTCTTTACCAGTCAATCTTACTTCATCTAAAAAATGTAAAAAATCAACCATGCTACCACTACTATCCTTCATACCAACGACGTTTTTTAGTTGTGATAATCTTTTAACGGTTCCATAACTTAATGGCTGGGTAAAACCGGGTATATTATAGAGAATTACAGGCATGTCAACTGCGTTAATAATTTCTTCAAAGTACCTTTCAATCATGTCATTAGATAATTTATAATAATAAGGTGGTGAGATAAGAACACCATTACATCCCAATTTTTTTGCTTCTATGGCTAGTTTGATAGATTTTTTTGGATGACTACTTCCCACGTTAGGAATCACATACGCACGTCCATTCACAGTATTGATGGTTAATTCAATAACCTTTATTTTTTCTTCTTTCGAGAGATGGACGAATTCACCTATTGATCCTAAAGGTAAAAAGCCATGAACTCCTTTGTCAAGTTGAAAATTAATTAATTTCTTCAGTTCCTCCTCATTAATCGAACCATCCTTGTTATAAGGAAGGATCATGGCAACACATATACCCTCTGGTTTGAACATGCCTTTAAGATCTTTATTTAATGTTTTATTTATAAAATGTAATAGCACTATCCTAAAATAATTTTTCCCTATTTTATGGAACCTTTATAGGATGTGGAATAGTCGTGTCTAACTTAACAGGTTCAGCAAGTTTTATCCTTCTTATAAAAGATATCGCTATTATATAGAAAAATCCTTGTGAACCAAATAATATTGCTATGATTATAGGATTTCTCTGATTTGCTCCTGTAAGAATAAATCCAATAATAATTTGAAAAGTTGCGGCACCGAGTGAGGATACAAATGTTGAAAAGCCGTAATATGAACCAGACATAGTAGTAATTGTTTCATCAATATCTGAAGTTTTTTTCCTAGCTGCGGCTTCATGGATTAAAGAGGCACCTAAAGGAATTCCAAATAAAGGAATTGAATAAGTCGTCCCTAAAATCGTACCAAAGGAAACGACATATAATAAAATCTTAATTGCATAAGGTAGATTACTTAGGAGAAATAAAAAATCAGTAAATGAGACGATCGCAGAGAAACATAGAGCCAAGGAATATGATTTAACTAATGGTTTTTTTTTAATTACAAATCTCCACACAACATACCAGCTCAATTTTCCAGTAAGTGAAATTATGACGTAAAGTAAAAATTCTCCTTGCTGAAATTCGAGCAAATACGTCTGAAATGGAAATAATAAGAAACCAAAAATACTTCCCGCTATATTTATAAAAAAACTGGTAAACACTAAATTGCGATAATTATAATCTTTTGCTGGTTGTACCATCCTTTTAAAGGTTTCTTTCAGAGTCACTCTTTCTTTTTTTGAGCTAGAATTGTAAAGATGAAAACTTTCATCTACAGAAAAAAATACTATAAACACAGCGATTAAACCAACACCCGTTAAAATAATTCCCATAACAGGTATGAGATTGAGAATAATTTGTCCAGAAGGATCGTAGTGTTTTGCGTTTTGTGGATCAGGGAGTAAACTTTGAACAAAAAGTATTAAAAAAAGAGAAATTACTGAAGAGATTATCATGAAAAAAGATCTTAATGAAGCAACTGAATTTCTGTTAGCCAGAGTTTGAGATTGCTCGGGTAACATTGATAAATAAGTGTTGAAGAGTAAGGTTCCGCTTAATGCACTAGTCACAGTTACAATCCAGAAATAGATAGCTGTTGGTAAGAATAAGGAGTTGTTTTCTGGAGCATATGGGGGAAACCATATTATGATACTACTTATAATCCAAAAGGGTAAAGCGTACAGTAAAAATGGGCGTCGTTTTCCAAATTTACCTGGTTTTTTATTATCAATTACGACTCCAAAAATAATTGCGAAGAAAGCTGAAATAAATACATTAAAAGAAAGTCCAACCGAAACAAGAACAGAATCTAAATTAATTGTATATACATAGTATTGAAATGTAAAAGATCCTCTAAATATGTTGAGCATCGATATCCCAAAATTCCCTACAGCATATCCTAATAAACGTTTCCCCTTTAATTCTCTTAAAGATTTTGGTGAGTTCAAAAAAATACCTTTTTAGTAGTGATATTTTTGAAAATAATTCAAATTTGAAATAGTTTTGTTTGAAAATTCCCATGATTCTAATTTAAAAGAAGAAAAATAAATCTAATGTTATTGATGAAAGATACTAAGTTTCAATCTGAATCTATCAACTTACATATAAATTTAAACCGAAATTATTAATGATTTATCCTAAATCACTGTGTAGATTCAACAACAAGAACACTTATAAGATTCTCAAACATATCTTTTAACTTAGATATCTATTTGTTTAGAATGAAATTTAATTAATCAAATATCTAAATAATCTAACCTATCAATTTAGTTCCAAAAGATGAGGATAATTGGTGATAAGTAATTCTTAACGACAGTTTCCAAACACCTAAATCAAGCAGGTTTCGATACTTTGAGGGATTAGAAATCGGTGCAGTTTCTGTAAAATGGGTTCGTAGGACACTTAATGGAGATACAATAAGTGAAGTCATACGTCATGAGGGTTCTCCAAAAGATAAAATAAAACAAATATTGCATCGTTATAATGTTGGTAAAAATTCAAATATTGTCATAACTGGTCAAGCAACGAGTAGTTTTCTAAATTTACAATACAAATCAGAAGTTGAGTGTCTAGAAAAAGCTTTATCATATTACAATCTTAAACCTGACATCTTGCTTTCGCTTGGAGGGGAGACGTTTAGCATTTACCCAATGAAAAATGGTATGATAAAAAATATTATATCAAGTTCAAAATGTGCAGCTGGTACTGGGGAATTTATTGTTCAACAGTTTCAAAGAATGGGTTTAACAATTGAAGAAGGAATAAAATTTAGTTCAGATGGAAATTTCACAGAACTAGCAACCCGATGTTCAGTCCATTGCAAATCTGATGCCACACACCGACTTAATAAAGGTGAATGTACACCAGCAGATATCGCAAAGACATTAATCTATGATTTAGCAAGAAAAGTAAGTGAAATGATAGAAGCGACTCAATGGCCTACACGATTGATCGTGATTTCAGGAGGGATTGTTTTAAACAAAATTTTCATTAAGAATCTATCTGATATTCTTAAAGATTCAACCATAAAAGTATTTCCAGAAAGTTCTTACCTTGAAGTATTTGGGGCATCATTATTTGCTTCAGAGTTGCAAGAATCCAATGTATTAAAAGAGAACTGGTTTAGATTATCGAGTATTGACTTTCAAACTCATGAACCACTTAAAAATGCAGAATTTCTTCTAGATTATCGAGTTAGCGATAAGATTAAAATGGAAATAGAAGAGGGAGGAGAATACATACTTGGAGTAGATGCTGGCTCTACTACTACCAAAGCAGTATTACTTAATGTATCTGACGGTTCAGTAGGAGCAAGTGTATACTTAAGAACATTGGGTAACCCTATTGTAGCTACAAAAAAATGTATTATTGAACTTATTCAACAGGTAGGAGACAAAACTATAAGAATTATTCAATGTGGAGTAACAGGATCAGCAAGAGAAATGGTATCAGTCTATTTAGATAATTGTCGAAGCTTTAATGAAATATTGGCACATGCTAGAGCAGCTACTGAAGAACTTCCTGATGTAGATACTGTATTTGAAATTGGTGGTCAAGATTCAAAGTTCATTTCATTCTTAAAAGGTGTACCAATTGATTATGCAATGAATGAGGGTTGTTCTGCGGGAACAGGTAGTTTTCTTGAAGAATCTGCTTCAATTGATATGGGAATTACGGTAGAAGAAATAAGTGATATTGCAACAAAAAGCACTCACCCAATAGCATTTGGTGAACGATGTGCAGCTTTTATTAATACCGATTTAAGGAACGCCCTTCAACAAGGAGCTAATATTGAAGACGTAGTTGCTGGTTTAGTTTACTCTATTGCAGATAATTATATTTCTCGTATTGTTGGACCGCGTCAAATTGGGAAGAATCTTCTTCTTCTTGGAGGTGTTGCTCTGAATAGATCTGTTGCACTAGCTATTGCTGCTCGTTCACAACGAAGTGTTGTAGTCCCTACACATCCCGAACTTATGGGTGCTGTAGGTACAACTATTATGACGAGAGATCTATTACAACATGATGATATATCAGAAGAAGATTATAGTCTCCAAAACCTAACAATAGGAGAAATAGGGATTGAAAATACATTTAGATGTAAATCATGTAAAAACAATTGTGAGATTCAAAGAATTTCAATAAGAGGACAAGTTCATCCTTTCGGAGGTCATTGCTCTAAATATAAATTATTACGCCAGAAAGGCACCAAAGTAAAAGAAGGTCAAGATCTCATAGAAATAAGGAATAAAATGATGATTGATGAGTTTGGTGCTCGCACTATAATGAATCCTCGTGGTACGATTGGCATACCCATGACTTTAACGACTCACATTTACTTCCCTTTATACGCTAAATTTATCTACGAGCTTGGTTACAATGTAGTATTATCAAATCCTTCAAAATCGGGTAATACAAAAACTAAAGCGCCTATCTGCTATCCTTGTGAATTAGTTCATGGAGCGGTAAATGATCTTATTAATCAAAAAGTTGATTATATTTTCTTACCTCATGTAATTGAGATGGAAATTCCAAAAGGCTTTATTCACGGTTATACATGTCCTTCTACGACAAATATCCCTGACCTCATCCGTGCAGCTTTTGAGAATGCAAGTGAAAAGATATTATCACCTCATATTGGTTTATCAGAACACCTTATTGATACAACACTGAAGGAGTTTGGAAGACTGGCTTCTTCATTAGGATTAGAAAATAACATAGGTGTTAATGCAGGCTTAGTTGCTATATCTTACTATAAGATGTTCAGAGAAATATATCACAATCTTGGGGAGAGAAAATTAAAAGAATTGTTAGAAAATCCTTCAGTAATCATTGCTGGAAGACCATATGTTGTTTATCCATCAGGTGTTAACATAGCACTACCTCGTAAGATTGTTAGCAGAGGTTATAATGTTATTCCTTCTGATTTGTTACCATATATAAATGATGAGAGTGTTTCATTAAGGAATGTATGGGGATTCACTCAAGAGATTGATAATGCTATTAAATATGTTAAGAAATATCCTAATACCTATATTTGTTTTGTTTCATGTTTTTCTTGTGGACCTGATGCTACTATGTATCATCACTTTCGGGAACAACTAGAAGGACATACATTTTGCTATCTCGAAATAGATTCCCATACTGCACATGCTGGATTTGAAACAAGAGTGGGTGCTTTTTTAGATATTATAGAAGAACGTAATCTAAAAAAATATAAAAAAGATATAAAACCTTTAACCAAAATTATTGCTACTTAAAAAATGACAGAGATCGAATTATCTAAAAATCTAAAAGAAGGTAAAGAAAAATTAATAAGACAGACTCGTTTATCAGATGATCTTAAACATATAATTGACAGTGACGGTCAAGAAATTGGTTTTGATGATCCAAGGATAGTTTATGTTGATCCAGAACCTCGTAATTCTTATGGAAGACGATTAGTTATAGATTTATTTAAAAAATATAATCGTAACATTAGGATAAGCAAAGAAACTGATGCTTCTATTTTACAATATGCAAAAAGGATTTGCTCCGGAAGAGAATGCCTTGCAAGTGTTGCAATAGCAGGAGCAATCTTAAAGGATATTAAAGAATATAAAAAAAAAGATGAAATCACTATCTATCGAACGCCAATAGATAACCACGGCCCATGCCAGAATGGTGCATGGCCTGTTCTTTGGGAAACTTTTTCAAGGAGAATAAATGTGAAAAATGCTATTTTCTACGCTTTTCCCAAATATACTAATAGTTATCTAGGTTTAAATCGAGATTTATTAGTATGGGAAAACATTAATTTTATCATAGGACAATATCTTATAGAGGCAAGAAATGCTTTACAATGTGTAGCTGAGAAAAAAGTTATAGCTTTAGAGCGATTCGAAGATCTAACAAGTGAATTTATTGAAAATATAAGAGATGGAAAGAAGAAGTTAAACATTGGTCTATTAAAATGGGCAAAAGAGGTTGGGAAGATACCTCTTAGAGCTAGCATTGAAAAAAACCCCAAAGTGTTAATTTTTGGGGGTTTAAATTTATTGTTTGATCATTATCCTATAGAAGATTTTTTTCTTAAAAAAGGAATTATTGTGAAAGTTGTAGATATAATTGAAACTATGAGTATGATTTTAGCAGATAATGCTTTAAGATTTGGGTTTAAACAAGGATATGTAACTCCAAAAGAGCAATTAAATGAAAAATTGTTAGGGATTTCTGAATTAGAAGGAAAAGAAAAAACAGAGTTTCTAAGGACAAGGAGAAATAAAAGTGCGTTAAACTTTTTAAATTCTCAATGTAAAACTTTCAGAAGAATTATCGGGAAATCCGGATTGTTGTTTGACCCATTTGTAGATTTTATTGATCTCTTTGAAGAGGGAAATAAGTATGTGTCTACCAATAGTATTAGTGAAACTCCAATCATAGTTGGTAGATTTTTATATTCAATAAAGGATGGCATGTATGATGGTTTAGTTAATTTAGGAACATTTAACTGTCAACCCGCGATGAATTCTCAAGCTATTATACGCCCTTTAGCAAATAAATGTGATATCCCATACGCAGCAATAGATTGTGAAGGCCCTTGGTTATCAACGAATCAATACAGACTTCTTGAAACAATAGCGATTCAAGCGAAGAGGGCTCGAAAAGAGAAGAACAAACATTTGATCTATGAAAGCAATAACTAACTTTAGTAGGTTTTTTTCTTTCCTGTCAACCGATTTTTTTTTCCCTTTATACCCGATGGAGGTTTTCAGGGATTTCGATTTAGCATAAGTGTTTTAAATAAATGGGTAAAAGTACTTAATTAGAAATTCCTGAGCAGCTACGTTATTCTTCTTATAATCTTCTTTCAATTTTGAAAAATCATAAGGGATGTTTTTAAACTCAACATTTATGCTAGTATCATCAATTTCTAATAAACAGAAAGATGTAATTGGTTTCCAAGTAATACTGATTGAACCAGGATTAATTATTTTTTTACTTTTCCATGAGACATATAGTTGTAAATGAGAATGCCCCACTAGAACAATATCTACATCTTGAGGATAATCATTTATGAACTCTTCCAGTGTTTTTCCCTGATATATCAAGAGATTATCCATTATTGTTCTACCTGGAGTATCATAAAAATGTGAATGAAGCATCAGCAGTTTTTTACCATTTATATCTAAAGTTTTTGCTGTGGGTGTTTTTTCTATTTTTTCAAGAAGATCTTTTCCAATATGATCAGCTATCCATTCATGATGAGGATTTTTTTCTCTACGCCATTCAGTTTTTCGCTTCCCCAATAGAATCATTTCATTATTCCCAATAATATTTTCAAATCGTTTATCTGTGTAAATTGTTTGTAATACTTCTTTTGGATTAGGTCCAATAGAGACAAAATCACCTAAATTCAAGATTTTTTCAGCTTGAAAATTCTCTTCGTTATATTGAAGAAAGCTGTTTAATGCATATTTATTTGCATGAATATCCGAAATAATAGCGAGTTTTGTTGTACTTCCCATAGTTTATACCCTAAAAAGATAATACATAATAAAAAGAAGAATACTTTTTTAATCTAATTTTTGAAGAATCCTTTGCAGAAAGTTCCATGTTTTTTCAACAGAATTGACATATAACATCTCATTTGGGGAATGAACATCTTTAGCAGTAGGACCAATGGCTATAGCTTCCATGTTAGGATTTAAATTTATTAAGAACGTGCACTCTAAGCCCCCTTGAATTAAAATAACTAAAGGATCTCTACCTGACAATTCTTTATACGTATCTTTAGCCAATTTTAAAAATCTTGAATCAATGTTAGGCTCCCAAGGAGGATACTCTCCTGTTTTTGTTATGTTTATTTTAAGCCCAGACAAATCTAATAATGTCACAATTTTTTCATAAGTACTTTTATTATAATATTTATTAAAACTCCGAAGCAACATCCTTAATCTTATATATTCTTTCTCCGTTTTTACTATTCCTAGATTTGAAGAAGTAAAAGCAAAAGCTCTTATCTTAGGATGTAGTGATAACGGACCACAAGGGAGTATATATAAAAGGTTTAATAAATTTTTTTGAAATGGTAAGGGGAATACTATATTACTTAAATCAGGTTTTAGTTGTTCAGTTAAAATTTGAATATTTTCTTCAATTCCTTCATAACCCTTTTTTATTTCTAAAAAAAGTGTATGAATAACGGTTTTAATTTCTGAAAATTGTTCTTCTTTTACATATACTTTGGCGTTTGCTTCTCGTGGTATTGCGTTTGCAGCACCACCTCCGTTGATTGAGTTTAAATAAATTACATAATTGTTATCTAATTTCCATAGAATATGGCTTAGAACTTTTATAGCATTAGCTCTTCCACGATTAATATCTCCTCCAGAATGACCCCCAATCAACCCACTTAGAGAAAGTCTCAATAGTATCAATTTTTCTTCAATTTGATCAATTGAAATTGGGTTAGTTTTAACATCCGCAATAAATCCAATACCACCTGTGCATCCGGTCGTTATCATTCCCTCTCTTCCAGAATCGAGATTTATAAGAAGGTTACCTTCTACCATAGTTTTATCTATTTCTCTTGCTCCTCCTAAACGAACTTCTTCAAGAACCGTAAACAACAATTCAATATTTAATGTGTCTAAATTTAAAGTTCCATCGTGTATTTTTTTCATAACAGTCAGATTATAACATATCCCTGTACCATTATCCGCTCCTAAAGTAGTCCCTTCAGCAGTTATCCATTTCTCATTATTTTTTTCCACAATTTTCAATTTTAAGGGATCCAGTAAAAAATCATGTTTAACATCACTGTTTTTCTCACACACCATATCCATGTGGCACTGTAATATTAATTTTTCATTTGATGTTGATTTTGGGGGAATTGATATCAGAAGATTTCCAATTTTATCTACTGTAGTTTTAAATCCGAACCTCTCTCCTTCGGCTTTGATAAAATTTCTTATTTTTTCTTCATACATGGAGCAGTGAGGGATTTTAGAAATCTGTTCAAAGTAATCCCAAAATTCCTCGGGTTGCCCTAGATCTTTTAATTTTAACATTTATATCACCATAAACTGATTAATAAACTAATTGATTTATAAGAATTGCTTAATAATACTCTAAATATAATAAACTTTTAACTTTTTTATAATTAGATAATAAAGAGGTAGAAAAACATGGTTGAAAATTTAAAATTTGGACATAGAGTTGTCGGTACTATTAAAGAGGTAAAAGGAAGATGCAATGCTGGTCATAAAGTTGGGGATAAACTAGAGTTAAGTGGGCATAATACTGGGGGTTTATGTGGTTTTTTTTATCACGACATTTTCCCCTATCTTATAATGATTCAATTCGGAGGGGGATATCCTAAAGAGTGGGTTGCAGATCAAGATGTTGTTGAGCTTGAATGTATGGATAAATTCAACGCGGTTAAAATAGAATTAAGAAGGATTAAAGAGTAATGAGGAAAATTTATAATGCCCTACTTTGACAATGATGGTGTCAAAATTTATTATGAAATAGAGGGAGAAGGTCCTCCAGTAGTAATGATTCATGGATTTACTTCGAGTATTGAAAATAATTGGAAAAGAACAAATTGGGTAAAAGTATTAAAAAAAGATTATCGTTTAATATTATTGGATTGCCGTGGTCATGGAAAAAGTGACAAGCCTCATGATAAAGACCTTTATGGAGCAAATATGACCGATGATGTTACCAAACTTATGGATTACTTATCAATCAAAAAAGCTAATTTTTTAGGTTATTCTATGGGTGCTTATATGACATTTCGCTTGTTATTGAGTAAACCTCAACTCTTTTTCTCGGCAATTCTTGGAGGTTTTGTTTTGAATTTGACTCAAGATGATAAAGCAAGATCGAAATATATAGAAGGTATGAAGCGGAGTGTTGAAGCATTTAAGGCAGAATCAATAGGTGAGGTTAAAGATCCTGTGGCACGTGCATACCGTCAATATGCAGAACTAACAGGAAACGATTTATTAGCTATGGCGGCTGTGATGACAGGTTTATTTAAGGAGAATTCGGATATAATGGGTTTCCCTTCCCAAATTAAGAAATCTCTTAAAAAGATTAAAGTACCGGTCATGACTGTTGTAGGATCCAATGAGCGTGCATCAGGAGACATGACTTTAACAGCTAAATTAGTACCAGATGCTTGTCATTTCCAAATCCAGGGAAAAGATCATTTAACTGTAGTTCCTGATCCTAAATTTCATATGGTTGTTAAAGCATTCTTGGATTATGTAAATAAGAAATAGGGTTGAGGATTTTTTCAGTAGCGTTACTTTCTCGATATAAAATTTTTTGATGAAATTTTGGAAATTTATATAAATTTTAGAATTTAATTGGTAAATATTATGACGATAGAACTTTCACCTTTAGTAAATATGGGAGTTGTGGTACCTAATGCTGAAGAAGCTTATCGGCTTCTTAATTCCTTATTTGGTGCAGAAAAAATCCAAGAAGAACTCAGTCAATTTCTAAGTAGTGATACTGCTAAAGTAATACATGTTGGGATCGGGGATATTGTACTACAATATATTGAACCAATAGCTAAGGAAGGAATATGGTATGATCAAATGCAAGAAAAGGGTTCTGGAATTCACCATTTAACTTATACGGTGGACAACATAGAGGAGGTTGTAACAGAATTAGAGAACGAAGGGATAGTTCCTCTCTCAACACTTGATATTGATTGGGAAAATCTAATAAAATCGGATTTTACTAACCCAAACGCAGGTAAATTATATATAATGAATACAATGGAAAAGTTTGGCTTTCACCTGGCATTAATCGAAAAACCTGGACAAAATAATTTAATTTTACCAGAAACTCATTATGTCACTGGCTCTGATAAATTAATTGGAGATGCTTCGACCATGCTGCATATAGAATTGGTTACACTTGAAGCTGATAAAACACTTGAGTTGTTACAGAAGCTATTTGGTACCAAAAAAGTTGAAATTGAATTTGCTAGTATTTTAGATAGTGAATTCATGCATATTATTCATGTGAATCTTAGCAATATAGTCTTGCAATATTGTCAACCTATAGTGAAAGAAGGAACTTGGTATGAACTTCTTCAAAAAAATGGCTCCTATGTTCACAATCTTAATTGGAGTGTTGATGTCATTAAAGAAACAGTCAGAAAATTTAAGAAAGAGGGTACAACTAGAATTTTTAAACAAAGACTGGGAGATCCTGAATCACCACCCTTTTATATGTATGACACATTGAATACTTTAGGATTTCATTTAGAAAATGGACAAACCCCAACAACTGAAGAAGGATATGAATTTGTTAAGAATTGGTTATTTATTGATTTTAAAAAAGATTAAAAAATTAAAATGAATAATATAAAATGTGATTTTGTATGGTTGTGAATTTATCACCATTAACTCATATTGAGATATCAGTTAATGATGCTGAAGAAGCTTTTCAGGTTTTAAATAAAACACTTGGAGCAGTTAAGGTACAAGAAGAATTAGCAGCATTACTTGGTGGAGAGGGTGCTATAGATATTCATGTTGGACTTGGTGATGTTGTATTTCAATTTGTCCAACCAAAAATGCATGTAGGTTCTTGGTCAGATCAATTGAAAAATAGTGGCCCCGGAGTACATAATATAACATTCGGAGTCGAGGATATGCAAGAAACAAGGGAGATCTTTAAGAAAAAGGGGATATCTGAATTAATAGTAATGGATTTTGAGTGGGATAAGATTCTCCCTGCTGAAGCTATGAAACCAAATCCTCAACCCGTAGTAATTATGGATACCATGGGTATACTTGGATTTCACCTAGAATTATACGAACCATTTTTGAAGGAAGGTTTTGAACCCCCCCGGCAAAAATATGAAACTGGATATGACAATCTCATTGGAGATGTGTCACCCTTGCTTCATATTGAATTAGTTGTACCAGATATAAAAAAAACATGTCAATTTCTTCACGATGTCTTTGGTAGTGAAAAAGTAGAGGTAGAGTTTGCTGAGTTTTTGGATGGTGATTTTAGCAAGGTTGTGCATATAAATTTAAGTAATGTAGTTTTGCAGTATATCCAACCTCTTGCAAAACAAGCTTCTTGGTATGAGCAACTACAAAAGTCAGGACCTGGAGTTCACAATATTACATTCTTAGTAAATGATATCGAGAAAACAATTGAAACTTTTAAGAATAACGGGATATCACGTCAAATATACTTTCCACTAGAATGGGAAAATCTCGTTGGGAAGGATGACTTCAATCCAAATTCCAGAACTGTTCACATATTTAACACTATGGATAAGCTTGGATTTCATCTTGAATTATTTGAAAGACCGTCAAAAACAAAAACGGATTATATATTTACTGAAGTGAAAGAATGGTGGAGTACAAATTCTTAAAAAGATTTAAGTTTTCTTTAAGTCATTAATTTTTTCTTTTTCATGTTTTTTAACTTCTTCAAACATTTGCTTCTCCCAATTAAATGCTTCCTTTTCTTCTTCGAACCTCGTTCTCTCTTGTTCTAATTTATCTCCCTTTTCTTCAAATTGTAATTTTTCTTGTTCAAACCTATCTTTTTCTTCCTTAAATTTTAGTTTCTCCTGTTCAAATTCTTGTTTTATCATCTTAAACTTTCGTTTTTCATCTTCAAATTGTGCTTTTTCTTGAATTTCTGTTTCTTTTAATTCTACTATTACATTATCATTTAAAGCTTCTAGTACCCCCACACCTTCATCTTCTTTATGAATATTCAATTTTTTAGGTTCTTGAATAATTTTTTCCCGTATAATGTCTAAAAAATTATTTTCTTCATTCACTAACGATTTTAAGTTATTGGAAAAAGCTAAAACTATTATTTCCTTAGAGATTTCAATAGCTTTCTCATAATTTCCTTCTGAATGGTGTTTATTTTTAATTTTCTGTAGATTGTTTATTTGTTTTTTAATTTCAATTACTGTGAGCTTTTCCCTCTCAATATTTTCTTCTTTTTCTGCTTGTTCACTTTTTATTATTCCAACTCTCAACGATTCCTCAACTATAAGGCTTTCTCTTTTCCTAATAACATCGATTGTATCTAACTTTGAGAAGATATCGTTTTTTTTAATACCTTTATGAGTTTTACCAGTGATATCACCCTTCTTCTCCTTAGATTTTTTCTTCTTTTTTTTCTTTTCCTTCTCTTTGTTGATTTCAGAATTCAAAATTCTAACTCCTCCCAGATTTGCTATAATACTAAAATTTTATTTCACTTTTTTACCTAGTAAAATAAAAAGAATATAAAAGTTTGGTATAGAGAGCATCTTTATTGAGTATATCATGGGTTGTAAGAGAATTTAAAGCAAACTAAATCTAAAAATCACTATTTCAATCATTCAAATCTAAACTAAGATTTTATATCATTGTTCACTTTAGACGGTATTTAATAGCTAGGCAGTTTAATTTATGAATAATCAATCATCATTATTAATGTAAAGAAAATATTTAGGATCATGTCGAAATTTCTAGAGAATATGAGAGGGAAGATTAAAAAACTCCCTAGCTTATTTGTGAAGCGTTTAATAACCATAAATTTGTTAGGAGATCTTATCGAAATGAAGTTCCCTTCAATCCTTATTAGTCATAACGTTAAGGAGTTTCTTGACGATTTAATAATTAAAATAAACAATGATATAATATACGATGTTAACATATTTCCCTCTGATTTTGATGTAAAACTTAATAAGACCTTGTATCAAAATCAAAAATTATCAGAAATTTACTATAAATCTTTAAAGATTGGTGATAAATTAGAAATTATCATTCCTAATCGATTTAACATATCAGAAGGAACTCATAAAATCATAATAGAGACACCCAGTTCTGATAGAAAGGTCACTTTCGATAGATACATTTCTTCTTCAACTGAAAAATCAGAAGAACCCAGTTCTCAATCTGTTCAAAGAGAATATTCCCGTAGATGTGATAATTGCAAAAAAGACATTTTGGATCCAAATCAAATCATTTGTGAATATTGTGGTTCCGAATTAAAAAAGTAGCATTTTAGAGTTATTTTATTATCATATGACGTAATAATACTAATGATTATGAACCAGTTGAGAATTTTTTCTAAATAAGTATATTTTTTATGTTATAGTATTTTTCTTTCTTTATGACTCCCGAACTAACTCTTGATCCAGAAGATTGGGAAAATTTAAAGACCTTAGGACACGAAATGCTTGATGATATGCTAGAGCATCTTAGAGATATCAAAAAACAACCCGTGTGGCAACAAATACCAGATGAAGTTAAATTAAGATTCAATAAACCGGTACCGATTGAGATTCAAGATAGAAAGAGTATATATAAAGAATTCAAAGAGAATATTTTACCCTACCCTTTAGGAAACATTCACCCTCGTTTTTGGGGATGGGTGGTGGGTTCTGGTACTCCTTTTGGAATATTGGCAGAGATGCTAACTGCAACTATGAACACAAATGTTGCCGGAGGGGAACAAATTGCCAATTACGTTGAAACGCAGGTGATAGAATGGACAAAAGAAATACTCGGGTACAATCTAAGTGCATCTGGTTTGCTTGTATCTGGAGCTTCTATAGCAAATCTTATTGGATTAACTGTTGCTCGAAATACGAAAGCAAATTATGACATTATTAACCAGGGTGTGCAAGCTAATAAAAAAAAGCTCATATTCTATGGATCTACCGAGATGCATGGTTCAATTGATAAGACATTACAACTGTTGGGACTTGGACTCAATTCACTACAAAAAATAGATGTGAATAATAAATTTGAGATTCAAGTAGATGTACTTAGGAAAGCAATAGAAGCTGATATTAAAACGGGACATCAACCTATATGTATCATTGGAAATGCAGGTACGGTGAATACTGGAGCAGTTGATGATTTAAAGGCATTAGCTGAAATTGCTAAGGAGTTTAACATGTGGTTTCATGTTGATGGCGCTTTTGGTGTTTGGTGTAAACTTTCTCCTCAATCTAAAAGCCTAGTAGATGGAATAGAACAGGCAGATAGTATCGCTTTTGATTTTCATAAATGGATGTATATAAATTATGATGTAGGGTGCGTTCTTATTAAGAATAGAAAGGATCATTTCAAGGCTTTTAATTTTAAGGGAGATTATACTACACATCTAAAAAGGGGGACGGGTAGTGGTGAAATTTGGTTCTCTGACTATGGACCTCAACTCTCTAGAGGATTTAGAGCACTTAAAATCTGGATGACTATTAAAGAAAATGGTACAAAGAAGTTAGGGGATGTTATCGAACAAAATATTCAACAAGCAAGATATCTTACAGAATTAATTGAAAATGAAAAAAATTTAGAAATTCTTGCACCCACAAGAATGAATATAGTTAATTTTAGATATAGCGATAAAGTTTCTGATGAAGACACACTCAACAAATTAAATGAGGAAATTTTGTATCAATTACAGGAGGATGGAATTGCGGTTCCTTCAAATACGATGATAAAAGGAAATTTCGTTATCCGTGTGGCAATAGTAAACCACAGATCTGTAAAAGATGATTTTGAAGTATTAATCAAATCTTTTTTAGACATTGCAGAAAAAATAAGCAGTAAGTATATTTTTTAGCTCCATCAGCTACTAACTATTCACTTATTATTACGGAGTCCAACATATCATCTAGTTTTGGACGTTTAGGTTGTTTTGTTTGTTTTTTTTTAATTGAATTATTTTTGTAATAATTATACTTATAATCTATACCCGATTTTCCGCAGGATCCAGTTATCGATAATGAAGTCTTGTTTTAAACTGCTCTCTCTAAAAAACTTGGAATCAATGAATCGTTTTGGCACCCAAAACGACTTACCATTAGTTAACTTAATGAGCACAGATTTCGGATTCTCTTCTACATAATATCCTTCTATACTACGGCTAAGACCAAGGTCTTCCATATCTTTCCGAATTAATGATTCAACCATAAAACTTAAGAATATGAATATTTATAAAAGAAAAAGATGAGTGGAAAATTAGTAAAAAATTCAAAAAGTGAAATGCAAAGTAACGGTATTTCAAACACCCATCAACTAATCAAATTACAAATAAATTTAAATTAAAAATACATTATTATTGGATTGTTATATTAACTTAATACTTACTTTGGAGAAATTAACTAAATGGAAAAGTAGTGAAAGATTTTGGTAGAAACAAAAAAAACTATTCTGATTGTTGATGATATTCCATTTACTCGAAATTCATTAAAGGAAATTATAAAAAAGACTGAATTTGCTAAGGTTTTGGCTGAAGCCACAAACGGCGCTGATGCAATCCGTTTATATAAAGAATTAAAACCTGATCTAGTGATTATGGATATTCTTATGTCGGATATGGGAGGTATTAAAGCTATAGAGAAAATCTTAAAAATTAATAAAAAAGCACTAATTTTGGCGGTTTCAGGTTTTGATAAACCAAATTTAGAAAAGCTTGCTTTAAAGAAAGGTGCAAAGGGATTTATTAAAAAACCATATAAGGTTGATTTCTTCCTCAAAAAAATAGAAGAACTCCTAACTAATCTCAATTAAGAACATACGAGCTTCTTGAAATAAAAACTATTGAAAAATAAATTTGTTATTGATTCAATTTTACTAATTCTCTCTACGACAAAAATCTTCATAAGCAAATCATACTTTTGACAATTTGATTGTAATGGGTATATTTTTATTTTTTGGTTTGTTATTTAAACAAGAGTTTATTTAAATAAACGTTGACTTTAACCAATCATTAGTGAAACAATAATTATTAAGAAGTATTGAGGATCCCAACTCGGTGTTTGACATGAGCGAAGAAAAACTAGCAATACATAAAAGAAAAGTAGAAGCGATCTCTGAAATGGTTAGAAATGCGTACGATAACGCGAAGCCTGGGGAATTTTTCTCTCTAAAAAAGGCGAGCGTTTCCCACATGGCTCCACAGCCGGATAACCCGATCTATAGCGACAAGCCGATAGACGTGA
>Ga0114923_10000652_pt1 | contig 26287 bp, 38 predicted proteins | sample SumtaG_FD_89578 | JGI IMG/M metagenome (GOLD analysis project Ga0114923, IMG submission 89578) | Deep subsurface microbial communities from Indian Ocean to uncover new lineages of life (NeLLi) - Sumatra_00157 metaG | ecosystem: Environmental > Aquatic > Marine > Oceanic > Sediment | place: near...
GAGAGTGAAATGAGCGACATATACAAGATTTTAAGAACTCTTAATAGCCTCAAAGCACTCGCTAATGGTAAACTATGGATGAGAGTGCAAAATATATTTATCGGCAGAGGCGTTGGCAGGATGTGGAGGCGGTAATGCTAGTTAAATGCAAAGTAAACGGCTTATCCAGAATGTATCAACCTCAAACCATAGGCCAGCTATTAAAGCGTTACCAAGACAACCCCGATCATGTCATACTAAACGGAGAGATAACTAAGGACTTCGATTACTTGATACGGGAGAAAGATAGCATTGATTGGCAAGGGGATAAGGGATGAAAGAAGAAACATATCCAGTTAGTTTAAAAACATATATTGAGGAATGTTCTGGTGAGTGTCATAGACCTTGTAGACCTATTGATCGACCTAGAATGAAGATAGATGGTAAAGAGGTATTTGTTAAGCAGAAGATAATTTATGCAAGTATTACCGACCACCCAACCAAGGAGTAGATGATGGCAGACATTTGAAGAAAATGAAAGGTTTAAAGTAGAATATAAAAAAGAACGTGTGTTTAAGCCTTATCAAATCATAGATAATGATTCTGATACTGATATAGATTTAGTAGATTCTTATGTGACTAAGGACGAAGCGTTGCTTAATAGAGATAGATTAAATAGAGTTTACACAGAGGGACTAATAACGGGCAGGCTTTAAGGGCTAACACTAAAGGAGTAGAGGGATGAAGTACAGAAAGAAACCAGTAACAATTGAAGCAGTTGAATTTACTGGAACTAACTATGACGAGTGTATTGAATTCTGCGAGAACTCGTATTGTCCAGACTCCCGTGAGGTAGGGTATCGAGACGAGAGCCTCATTATTAAGACTCTTGAAGGAGAAATGCTTTGCAATGTCGGAGACTTTATCATTAAAGGTGTTGAGGGTGAGTTTTATCCTTGCAAGCCAAGTGTCTTTGACAAAACTTATGTAGCCCTCTCCAACCAAAAGGAGAAGTCGTGAGTAAAGATGAACAAATAAGCTGGAGAGTACCGACACTATTAACACTAGAGTGTTTTCCAGGTAAACAATACTTAGATGAAAAATATCGTACTGAGCCGATACCTAAAGAGTTATTGAAGCCTGATTATTCAAGCGTTCCAATGGCTGAAGAAATGATAAAAGTTTGTAAGAAAAGACTTGAAAATAAGTTTGGAATTTCTTTTAAGGAAAAGTAGGGGTAATGGCTAACTATCTAAAGTTTTTGAAATCATATAATAAATTTATTGAGGGTTATAAGTTATTTCTGACTAACCAACCCTAACCGCTTTAAGGGAAAGGAGAGATTATGGATAGAAAGAGATTTATAAAAACGCTAGGCATAGGCGCTGTAGCTATATTTGTTATGCCTGTAGAGCTATTAGCGGAACGAACGCCAGCCATAGAAGAAGTCGCAACACAAGACAAGTGTGATTATTGTGATAAAGAAATAACTAAAGATTATTGCTTCATTAAGGAAGGTGGTGAAATATACCAAGTTCATTATGAACATAAAGGCAAAAAGGATTGCTTGTATGGACAGTGGGATAAATTAGGAGTAATTGTTGAAGAGAGCGTTTGGAGTGTCGAAATGGATACTAGCGGTAAGCATTTTGTATTCGAGTTGAGTAAAGACAACACTAAGGCTGAATGACCATGAATGAATGCTACTGCCTAAAGGAAAACGAAAGACCAATCAAATGCGGGGATAAATGCCCTAGAGTATTCGGCCTTGAGAATATGCTTAACAACCGAGAGATCATTGATAACATGGACGAAGAGGATATTGAGAAAGCTCAGATTGAATTCTTAAAACAGCTAGTGCCATGCCATCATCAGTATTGGGTTTAGATGAATAGGCGATTTGGGTTAGTGGTTATTTCATGTTTGCTAATTGATGTGGTGATAGGTTATTATATTTGCGATATTCTACTTAGGTGAATATGATAATCCTTAAACGTGAACAGCATAAGAATACGGAGTCAGTCGAAAGGCTGACTATTTTAATGGAAGGTATCAGATGGAATGTGTGATATCAAACGATGCTCTAGAGTTTCTACGGAGTACAGGAGTTCCGATAAAGGGAAGCAAGGTATACAACATCAAGATTGAACCCATTAACTTTGACGCTAAAGAAGATATCAAAACAATAGCAGGTAAGATTAAAACAAAGATGACAAGGGATGAACATGGTTCTGGTTGTATCTAAAGAGATTATGGACATTATAACGAGTCCGCCTAATGTCTAGGTTCCAAGGATTTCTTGAAGCAATAGGTATGTCCACCGTTTTGGAGGGCATGGGATTTGTTAAGGTTGATGAGGAAGCTGATAAAGCAGCCTCACTAGAGCGTATTCACGGGGCGATGGGGCCAGGAGAAGGATATGCGTTTGACCCTCAGAGATATCGAACATCGTTTAATAAGGGTAAGAGCGTAGAGCTAGCAGGACGGTTAAGCCCTCAGCAACTTAGAAAGCTATGCACTATCTATCCCATTGCAAGGGCTTGTATCAATTTAAGGTCATCTCAGATTACTCAATTAGATTATCGGATAATCAGCCGGACGGATGCTAAGAAGCAAGCACCGGAAGCTATTAGTAATTTCTTTAGAACAGGACTAGGCAGCGGGGAAAGGTTTAGGCACTGGATAGATAAGTGCTTAGAGGATTTAATGTGTTTAGATGCAGTGACGATTGAAAAGCAAAGACAGGTAAACGGAAAGATAGTAGCGTACCTACCTATTGATTCAGCCACAATAAGACGAGTAGTGACCGAGGCAGGCTTTACCCCTCAACCTCCTGATAACGCATATGAGCAGATTATCAGAGGCGAGAAGATAGCCGAGTGGACTAAAGAAGAAATGATATACGATATGTTGAACCCTAAGACTCACGGCCCTTATGGAACCGCACCGATGGAAAGTCTTATCTTAGTCGTAACAGGAGCATTAAAGGCAGATAGCTATAATCTCTCATTCCTAACAGAGGGCAACGTGCCAGAGGGCTTAATATTCCTTGATGAGTCAATCAGCAAAGACCCTGCTAAGCTAAAGCAATATCAAAACTGGTTCGATTTGTTTCAAGCGGGCGATCATAAGATGATGAGACGTTTAAAGATGATGCCTAAAGGTAATTACGTTCCCACCAAGAAACCCGAGGATATGGCATTTGAGGAATTTCAATTATGGCTACTTAGAAATACCTGTGCAATGTTCGGGGTTATGCCTGACGCTATCGGCTTTACAATGGACGTTAATAGGGCGCAGGGGCAACGTAACGAAAAACAAGGGGTAGATAAAGGACTTCTACCGCTGGCTAACTTCTTTAAGGAGATATTCGATGACATCCTTTTTGAGATGGGCGCAGGCGAATGGACATGGAAGTGGACTTCACTTGATATCAGGGATAGAGATATTGAATCTAAGATAGCTGCAAGGATGATACCGCTGGGAGCAATGAAGATAGGGGAATGGCGAGAGAAAGAGGAACTAGAGCCAGTTGATATACCTTTATTTATGAAGACAGCATCGGGGCCGGTATTCTTCGACGACCTAATCAATAATGGAAGTACAACAGTTTCAGGCTTAGACGCTCAGCGAGGGGAACTAGAGAAGTGGCAAAAGAAAGCTCTCAACGATTTCAATAGGGGAATGGTCAAGCGGGAATTCCAATCAGACGTTTTACCGAAAGAAATAATGATAGAGATACAAAACGACTTAAAGCGAGTAGATAATAAGTCAGATATCAAAGAACTGTTTAAACGCTTTCTAAGCTTAGATGGAAAGAAGTTAATGGCAAAGACCGACAATGATGTTATTCGTGTAGCAGAGGACTTGTATAGTTCACTGACACAGTACCAGCACGAGAGGGATACACCCTCGGTGGTCATGGTGGAGCAGAACAGAGAAGAATAGTAATGGCTAGACTAGGATTTACTAAAGAAGACGGATCAGGCGCTAGGGCTAAAGTTGATGCTCTCCTTAGTCTTTTTACATCAATAAAGGATTCTGTTTCAGGAAAGACCGTAGCGGTTAATAGTGCTAGACAATTATCTGTCGCTGACCCCCTCTTGGAAATATCAAGAGATAATGTAACAGGTCAATCGTCAGAGAATAAATTTGGTAGGAATATAGAGATTGATTCGGGCGTTACCGCCGATATATGGGACGGTAGACACACCGTAGCAAGTGGTGGTACTTCTCTTATCTGGGTAGCTCCTACGGCTGCTAGAATACATACCATAGCTTCTACAAGCGCCGCAGACGATACAGGCAGTACAGGGGCAAACTCAATAATTGTATCTTATCTTCCCGATTGGGATACGGCGGAAACTACCGAGACTGTCACAGGAGATTTAAACGCAGGAATAGCAATGAACAACGCTGCAGTTATGATAAACAGGATGGAAGTTATAATTCAATCAACTTCTACCATTATAAACGCTGGCGTGATAACAGCCACGGCTGCAACAGACTCAACAGTAACAGCCATCATAAGGGTAGGCCAAGGGCAAACACAAATGGCTATATATGGAGTCCCTTCTATCCAGAAGTTAAAGATGGGTAGGTTTTACGCAAATGTGAATAAGGCTGTAGGTGCAGCAGGACTTTTAGATATAACTCTACTTGCAAATACCGCACCGGATACGAACACCGTGCCGTTCATAACAAAACATACCTTTGGATTACAAACTGTCGGAACGTCAGCATTTACGATTCCTTACTACGGCCCAAAGAAGATAGATGGGCCATGTATCGTTAAGGTTCAGGCAGTCAGCGATACTAATGATATGGATGTGTCGGCAGGATTTGATTTTGTCGTAGTAGATAATTAAGGAGAAACATGGCAATCGTAAATACATTAAAAGGAACAGCACAAGACTTTACTGCTTCATGGGTAGACTATGGGCCAGTAGTGAGCAGTGACGGATTTGATAATATGACAATCTGGATAGATATAGACATAAACAATACTCAGGATGCTCGAATAAGAATATTAGCTATGCACATTAGCGGAGGCGATGAGTACGTTCATGCAATAGAGAAAACAACTCCGTCCGTAATAAATGTAGAAGACGAATATTTTGAGTTTACAACCGATGAAGATAAAAAACGAGTTCTCAAGATTGCGCTCGATGGTGTAATCCCTTGTGTGCAAGTTCAGATACAGGCAGGGACGGTTGGCGCAACGGCTGGTCAAATATTAGATTCTAAATATATATTGCAATAATATAGACAACTAGGAGATTAGATGAGTGACGGAGTACCTAAGAGATTCGATATAGGTTTAAAAATAACTCTAGCGACTGGCATGAACTTAGCCGGTCAATCTGGCGTATTCATCAGGTTTAAAAAGCCTAGTGGTACTGAGGGTCAATTTACCGCAACCATAGAAGACTCAGCGGTAGGGACCATCTCTTATACGACGACCTCTACATCAGACATAGACGAAGCAGGGGAATGGATATTTGCATCTCATGTCACGTTCACAGGTGGAAATGATCTTGAGGGTAACTGTATAAATCAAAACGTCAAGGATAGGTTGTAGGAGGTGAGATTATGAAAGATAGATTAGATGAATTCTTAGGAATGGATGGGATTCTTGAAGTCACCGTTCTGAATCGTAAAGGAACTAAGTCTCATTCTGTAATGAAGAATACTATCGTAACCGCTGGCAAGAATTGGGAAGCTGCTTATCTAGGTGATTCGCCTCCTGCTAATATGGGATGGATAGCCGTAGGAACGGGAACCACCGCAGCGGACGTAGCAGACACCGCATTAGAAACGGAACTAGATAGGAATACAGCGACTAGGGCGGTAGCTTTGAATGTAATCAGCTATTCAGGACTGTTTACCGCAGGAGAAGCGACGGGAGCTATTACAGAGTATGGCTTACTAAATGCTTCATCGGGTGGAACTATGTTTAGTAGAAGCGTTCAGTCAGTTAAAAACGTAGGTGCATCAGATAGCCTTCAGGTTGTTTGGCATCAGACGAAGGGATAGGTAATAAGATGGCTGATGAATTAAAAATTAAATATCCATTATCAGGATATACTACTTTAGAATCTAAATACGGTTTTGCTATAGCTTGCCGAGAGAAATTAAGACTAGAACATAATGCAAGGGGTGCAAAATATAAAGCAGGAACTATGACCAGAGAAGAATGGTCTAGTTATCTTGTAAACGAGTTTAATCCTAAAATGGCAAAGATATCAGAGGATGAGCCGAATCTTTTAGAACAGATAAGGGCTAAGTATATGCCTGATGTGGATACGAAAGAAATCTAATGGTACTGGAAAATTTTACAACCTATAACGAAGTAGATGGTGACGGTGATTTTACTATTACATCGTCAAAAATTGATGTAGTTACTATGGACAGAGGAGCGGTCAGTTACGTCAGTAAAGACTTTGGCGCTAGTCATTTCGGTGATTTTGAGCATCTCTTTGAGTTTTTTGCTAATTCATCAAGTGGTGACAACTGTCATTGTTGGGTAGGCGTTCAAGATACCGTAGGGACGGTTGAGGATTGGGTAAATGGGCTATCTTTTCTTTATACTCAATCCACTGGAGGCTTTGCGGACTTTTTCGCTTACAGGACAGTATCAGGAACAGATACAGCAGGCACTAGCGTTCGCCTTAGTAGAGACACTTTATACTATGGTAAATCCGTTAGGTCAAGCGGTACTATCACACATTCATTTTATACTGACTCAGACAGAACATCTTTAGCTGGTTCATGTTCACAAACAGGTGGACCGACAGGAGGATTAAGGTATTACGAGCCAATAGTTTCCAGAGAAGTTAATGGAGGCTCTTTATTATTCACGGGTTTTATACAGAACGTAGATTTGCAGGATGTAGCAGCAATCATATTCAATCAAGAGATAAACGAAACGCTTACGATTAGTGAGTTGTTTGGCACGATACCTACGTCGCTATTTAACGAAACTACTACTCTGTCAGAAACTCTTAAGATAATAGCTACGACCCTATTAGATGAGAGCACCACGTTAAGTGAAGAACTAATAACTAAGATGACAACCCTATTCGCTGAGACCTTATCTTTATCTGAGCTGCTAGATACTATCATTCCAGGAGAGGTGCAAGTAACGCTAAGTCAAGAAATAAACGAAGCTATTGCCTTAACTGAAAGTCTCATTACTTCTATCATATCTGTATTTTCAGAGACACTTGCACTTTCTGAGGTTCTTGAATCAGTCATTACTTCAACCCAGGCTTTGTTTTTTAAGAACGTTAGACTTAATTCCCATATAGCTAAAGAGATAACTCTTAATAGCCATCTAGTAGGCCACTGATGAGTGTTATCCAAACAGACTTGAAACTTTATAAGTGCACTAGTATTCCTACAGATGATTCTAGCATAGCAGGAGGAGCAATTACAGGAACTGAAGTTACTGCTCTTGGTGACCTATTTCCTTCTCTAGATGCTACTGCAAATGCTGACGGGGGTGCTGATAAAAATTACTATGCTAAGGTCTTCTATAAGAATGATAATGCTGACACCGACCTAACAAGTTCCAAGGTTTACATTAAGAACGCTTTAGATGACCCCTCAGGAGCTACGGTAATAACAATAGTTTCAGACAGTGCTAGCGATGACGGAACTAAGCAAGTCGCTATCTATGGTGAAGATGGCTCTAATAACGCCCTAGTCGAGAGAATAGCACTAGATGGGACTACGCCTGTAGTCGGTTCTACCTCATTTACTAAAGTATGGCGTGTTCAATTAGAATTACTTAATCAAAGGAATACATTGACGACCGCAGCGGGGCAGATAGACGTTAAGGAAAGCTCTACAATTTTGGGTAGCATGTCAATTGGAGATAGTTGGGCTACGGCAGAAATACAAATAGGCTTAGAAGCCTTGCTTGATGACACCAATACGACAACAAACAGATTGACAGCCCCAGGAGGAATTAGCTTTACTCGACCCAATAGCTTAGCAGAGGGCTTAGACGTTGCTAATTCAGGTGCTTTGTCTTTTGGTCACGAGCAAGGGATATGGATAAAAATGATTGTATCCAGTGGTATCGGTACGCTCCCAACCGCAGGAGAGATATTTGACATTGTTTTAAACGGCGTGTCTGGCGGTGGTGCTTAATGGCTTCCGCTATCTCCGAATTTGATAAAGAAAAGATAGGTACTTTTGATACGACAATATCAGGCACGACAGTTTCAGGTACTTTATCAGAGTTTACAGTTCCCATAAGAATAAACTCAACAACATGGCCTACTTCCGCAGAGAGAGATAACTTTTTCGGGTCTTGGAACGTGAGCGGCATGATGTGTCAATTCTTTGACCCAAACAGATATAAAGAATTATCTTTTGAAGTCGAATACTTCGATGCTCCAAGCGAAACGGCTTTATACCACTTAAAACCTTTAGAAATAAAAGGTGATGTGGTCGCTAGTGGTTTTATCTTAGCTTACATGAACTCAGGAGGAACTAGCCCTAATCCTATTCAGGTAGATAATAAGAATGGTTCTTGGGATGAGCATTGCAGGATGGTTCAGCACCTTGGAGATAACTCATTTTCTGGAAGTACGGCTATAGACTCTACAGCAAGCGGTATGGATTTAACAGACAATGGAACTGCGGATATAGCAGGGATAGCTAGAAGGGCAGAGAATTTGATGTATATACTGATAATTTAATTACGTCAGCGCCAATAAGGTATGAAACAAATGGTTTTACTTTAGAAATGTTTTTAAATTTTGACGCTATGGGCAGCGATGATATGTATTTATTTTTTGCTGACGCTGGAGGAGCCACAGAAACTTATTCATTTAGAGTTTTGAACTCTGACAACAAGTTAATATTCTTTCTGCGTGATAGTGACAATAATACAATATTCAGAAAGAGCAATGCTGTGTTAAGTGCTGGAATCACTTATCATGTTGCAGCTGTATTCGAAAGAAACCTTAGAACTTGTCATATATATATAAATGGAGCTTTAGATGAGGATACAGTAACAAGCTCTCTAACAACACAAACAACAGCTGTAGTTAATCCCTTAGGAAATGTAAAGATAAGCAACACGCCGACATCCGTTGAAGGCAGGGGGATAGATGGCTGGGTTGATGAGATAAGAATTAGCGACACTCCGAGAACTCAACACTGGTTGAATTTAACTAATTACTCTTTTCGAAATGATGATTGGATAGAGTGGGGGGCAGAACAAACCCCAACTGAAGGGGGAGACCCTTTTTTAAAAGATGAGTATTGGGATGATTACAATATTCAATCAAGAGACTCTAACCTTGCTATAAAAATAAAAGAGCCTACTAGCCGTACATTAACGCTAAGCCCAAGAGGGTCGGGCTTTCCCGATAAATACAGAGTTTCGTATAATGCTCCTATCAGGGAGGCTGATGGAAAGTTTAGATTATGGGTAAACGGCTCAGACAATCAAGAAACATTGCCAGGTGGATTAGGATATAGGGCTGTTCTTTACTTTGAGTCGGATGATGGAGAAATCTGGACAGCTCCCGATCTAAAAGCTGACGGCGATTATTTAGGTAGAACTAGAACTGAAGACATGACATTTAATTCGTCAGCTAATAATAATATTGTTTGGCTCCCTACAGCTGAATCACCAAAGGGATTGAATAGACTTTATGTCACCAGAGATGATGATGAAGCCGACTCTGATAAAAGATATAAGATAATGATAGGTGGATTGCTTGTTTCTCATTCAGCTCAAAACTATTTTTCAGCTGATGGAATAAATTGGACTTTTGGCCCTGACAATCCTCAATATATAAACGGGGAACGACCAGACCCTAGTCCTGAGGGGACTGGAGAAGACTTCACAACGATAGCTAAGAATGAATTGACAGGTGAATGGGAAGCTTATAACCAACTTACACAAAGTCCTGACGATGGGAAAAGATATTGGGGTGCTGCCATATCCAAGGATGATTTTGATACGTTTCAAGTAATAGACGACATACCTAATGACTTTGACGGGCATTCTCATGGCGGTTTATTTATTTATAGGAATGGAGTTAGGATATGGTTTACGGAAGATTGGCAGTTTATTCCTGTTAACAACAGAACAGTTATAGGTGTAAAAGTTAAAAGCAGCAGGACTATGCACAACCTTAACTATATTGAAGATTTATATATACTTCCATTAGGTGACCCAGGAGATGGTGATGAAGGATTCATATTAGCTCCAGGCGGGTTAACTTTCAAGAATGAAACTAAAGAACACTGGCTTTACTATGGAGGCATGCCAGTAGACCAAACAGACGTGGGTTGGCCTACAACAATCGGCAAGGTGTTTATAGCTAAGTGGCCTGTTGATGGATTTACCCAATTAGAATTAACGAGCGGAACTACGGCGACATTAGTTACAGAACCGATTGGTGATACATTAAGAGGGGATAAATCTTTATGGCTAAACTATACAGCTGGCGGGGGAGAGAATATAAAGGCGGAGTTGCTAGCTTTAGACGGAACGCCATTAACGAATTATACACTTGCGGACGCAGACGCTTTAACAGGTGAAGATTTTGACGCTGAAGTTACTTGGAACGGATCACCCCTTATTAACTTAACTCAGAACTTTAAAATTAAGTTTTATTTCACGGGGGCTGGCGTTCAATTAAGGAGCAGAAACTTTAAAGATAGCGGTACGGTGGAGCAATCAAAAGACGTTATATTTGATTATCAAGGAATAGTAGGCAGCGGAAAAGCCTTAATAGATGGGTTTCAATCCCCGTTAACAGAAAGTATACTGGTGAGATAATGAAAACATTGATACTAGATTTATACCCTACGAACATACCCTTCGTCATACAAACAACAGATGCAACGGGGGACAAGACTAATCCTAGTGCGGATAACTTAATTGTCTACGAAGAGGGAGGGGCAGATACTTCTTTTGACTCTACCGAGATAACAGGTTCGCCATTTGACCCCGCTCAAGTTAATTCTAAGACAGGTTTATGGGGTGTGATGATACCTAAGTCGGCTTTTACGTCAGGACGCTTTTATATCGCTCTGTGGGAAGTAACGGTAGATAGTGTAACGACTGCTAAGAAGGAAATATATTTTGCTGTTGACGCAGCAGACTTTAAAGCGACCGCAGCCCCGACCGCAGCCGCAAACGCTGATGCTGTATTAGATGAGTTAGTAACTGAACATCTTGTAACCGACTCGCTCAGTGTCGTACTTCAATCAGCCAATAACTTAGCAACTACAATATCAGGTTCGGTATATCAATTTCAAAAGAATACGGCTAGAGCTGGATTTCCATTTCCAATACTGACCGCAGCCGGTGAGCTTGTAACAGGCGCAACGGTAGCAGTAGAACTTACTAAGGATGGGGCTGCTTTTGGTGCAGGCGATAACTCGATAAGCGAGATTAGCGATGGTTGGTATAGTTATGACTTCTCATCAGACGACGTAAACGCTAACAACATAGGATTTAAAGGAGTGCCGACAGGGGGAAGCGCAACTGGTATAGCAACGAACTTTACCATAGTAACGCAACCGTAGATGTTTAATTGGGGATTGTTACAGAAATACATATCTAAGAGCGTAAATTTTTGGGGCGGTAGTCAAGCTGTGTCTGCTCCTGTTGTTATTGGAGAGATAACTCTTAATTCCCATATAGCAACGGCACTTAGCTTAAACTCTCATCTAGCAAAGGAGATATCACTTGTCAGTCACATTGATTGAGAACTTAGGAGAGATTAGACGCTCATCGTTAAAAGTCCTTCTAGTTGCCCGTAGAGAGAACCCCACCCTTGATGTGATAGAAGGTACCCCAAAGTATAGAAGGTTCCTTAGTAGGCTACTAGGAGCCTTTAAGCAACAGATTAGAGAGCTGACTAAGAATCAAGCCTTCATAGCTGCTTTGAATGACGGGGATATAGGCTCGATAGGTAGGCTTATGAAACCTTTAGACTTCTTTTTCCCCATCGAAGAATTTGAAGCCTTTTTAATATGGGCTGCGGAGTTCGGCACGATATCGGCAAGAGATAAGATAATAATAACCCAACAGACAAATAGACTGGAACGCATAAAGGTTGACTCCTCGGAGGGTTTTGTATCTAAAGAGGCTGTCACCCTAATTAGGCAGAGAAGCCCTATATCATACGGCGAGATGGATGAGAGTACCCTTAAGCAAATCAGTGGAGTAATCGCTAGGGGCTTTAGAGATGGACTAAACACCGATGATACAGTTACTAATCTGACTAGAAAGTGGAGTACCTTATCGGCTCACAAAGCTGATGTGATGGTAAGGACTGAGATAGCTTTTGCGGTATCGGCAAGTGAGAATTCACAATTTAAGGATTTGGGTGTAATTGCAACCACTTTTACAACTGTTGGCGACGACAGGGTGTGTCCCGTGTGTTTTCCTCTTGATGGTACGACCATACAAATAAATGGAAAGTTTCCTGTTGAGGGTGGTTTTGGTAATCAAGAATTTCCACCCTTGCATTTCTTATGTTATGACGACAAAACAGAACTTTATACAGACGAAGGCTGGAAAGATTTTAGCGATTTAAAAGGAAACGAAAAAGTTTTAAGCCTTAATCCTGAAACATTTGAACTTGAATGGCAACCATATATTCGTCAAGTCAGATATTCATACAAAGGAAAGATGATTAGCTTTAAAAGTAGAGGCTTGAACTTACTAGTCACGCCAGACCATCAGATGTTTGTTGGCGCAAGAGTTGATAGGGGTAAAAAAGGGCGTAACGTAGAATGGGATTTTGTTAAGGCTCAAGAGCTAATGGAAAAAGTAGAATTTAGAATACCTCGAACAGGAAAATGGACAGGTAAAAGTCGAAAGTCAATAAATATAAATGGCTTAAAAATAGATGCAAAGACCTTTTGTTATTTTATGGGATATTATTTAAGTGAAGGTTCGACGGTCAAAAGAGGCGACAACTGGTATCAGACAAGCATACATCAGCAAGGCGATGAAGGCCGAGATTATATATATGAGCATATTAAAGAGATGCCAGTTAAAGTTAATAGAGGCGTAGATAAAATATATATAAATAATGTTCAATTAGGAAAGTATCTAAAACAATTCGGTAAGAGTTTTGAAAAGTTTGTACCTAAAGAGATAAAAGAACTTGATAAAGATTTAATCGGTATATTCTTAGATGCTTACTGTTATGGTGACGGCTATACAGCAACAGCCAAATGGTCAGAAAAGAACTTAGTTTCTACGGCTAGGCGTTATTTTACTAGCAGTAAGAAAATGGCAGAGGATATAGGTGAGCTGCTTTTAAAGTTCGGTAAACATCCATCATTTCGTTGCGATCCGACTAAAGGCAAGGAGCAGAAGTTTAGTAACGGAACTTATATTATCAACCACGACACATGGGTTGTTTTTGAATGTCATTCTAAGACGGCAATTGGAGGCAAGGATGCAAGTCACGGTGTTGTAACTGAAGAGGTTGATTATGATGGCGAGGTTTTTTGTATAGAACTTCCCAAAAATCATGTGTTCTGGGTTAGGAGAAATGGTCAAACGGCGTTCTCTGGTAATTGCAGATGCTACACCATGCCAGTATTCCAAGATATCAGCGTAGACATCCTAGACCTACCCGCAGGGCCGAAGCCTAAGAGCTTTATAACCCCATCCAAGCTAAGGAAACCTAAGAAGCCAGCACCGACCAAAGAGCTTCAATCAGTACCAGTCGAGGCAGGGGTGACAGGAGAACCGCCAAGTGATAATATATAGTAATCGGAGCAAAGGAGCAGCATGGATGATAAGGTTCTAAGGATTGTTACGAGTTGGGGAAGCTGGTTAATGACAGGTTTAGCCATAGCCCTTCTTTCTACCAAAAGTTATGACCAAGCAATATTTACGATGCTATTAGCTATATGGTTTCAGCTAAGGAGCAATAGATGGAGCAACTAACCACCGCCCTATGTGTACCCGTAAGAGGCCAGCTAAACGAGACTAAGGGCGTTCACGGCCTGTTTAACGACTACTTCATGGGAAAGGTTTACATAGCCGACTCCCTACCTACCTCTGAATCAGAGAACTTCTTTAGGAAGCTATACGGGCGGCGGTTAAAGTATCTGTCTATGGAAGGTTCGTTTATCCTTAACCAGCTTAATTCAATGTGGAAAGAGGCCAGCGAGGATATAGTTATCTATACCCATAACGATGTTTACTTATATGGCGATTGGGAAACTCAGGTTAAAGACGCTTTCGCTAACCCCGAAGTAGGATTTGTAGCAGCTATCGGAATGAGGGGAACGCTAGCCGGTGGCGGTCGCTTAGATATTATGAGCAATATGTTGGAGGCAGAGGTTCACGGTAGACGTTCCACGAAAGAGGAATTTATAACTCATGGGGATGGATTCTTTCTAGCGTTTAGGCGTAAGGCTCTGTTTGATGTAGGGGGATTTGATGATAAAGACTATGTAAGATTCCACGGTTGGGATCGAAACATTGCCATGCAGATGATTGAAGCAGGCTTTAAAGGAAAGTATGTACCTATCTCATGCCATCACAGAAGCGGAGTAACAGCTTGCGGAAATGAATATCAAAACGCCGTTAATGAGATACGAGGAATTTCTGAGGGTGGAGACAAGCTAGATCACGACCATAACATGTATGAAGTGTTTAATAAGAAGTGGGGCGACAAGCTACCCATTATGGTAGACGAAGAGGGCAATTTAATGGAAGGGCCGAGTCAATGGGGCGATTTCAAGAATTGGCACAAAAAGAATGACTAATCTTTTCGATGCTTTAAGCCATGACAAGGGTGACAGAGCCATTGTAGGTTATCGAGGCTATTATTAAAAACATCCCCATCCATATGATGACAAACTATTTCCCGATGACGTGACTTTTGGAGGCCACAATCGACGCAGACATGAGGGCGATGCTTGGCGAGAAGATATCTAGCTATACCTCTCGATGTATTTTTCTTTCTTTCCTCAGCGTTCATCGGAGGCAAGGGGTTTCTCTTTCTGATAGCTTTCATTCTTGCATTGTTCTCTTTTTTGTGACTTTCATTATATTTGCGCCAGATAACTTTACGTCTTTCGGGGTTGTTGGCTGCCCAATGTTTGTCATTGCAGGGCTTAGAGCAATATTTTTTAATGGAGTAAACACTTTCAATGGGTTCGCCGCATTGAAGGCAGTTACTATGATGAACTTTAGAGGGTTGCTTATTCATAGTAACTATCATATTATAGTTATGACAGTTAGTCAATAAAGGAGCAGTAGCATGAAGTTTGAGAGAAAAAGCGGAACAGTTGAAGCGGTACGATTAAATCAAGACATATCTTTTCCTGAAGTTGTCTTTAACGGAAATGGGGAGCCATTCCACCGAACCGGACTAGCAGGCAATTGGTTAGTTATAGATGATGAGCTTGGATGCCAGTTTATTTATACAGACGATGAGTTCACAAGGCTTCATAAGAAACTTAAGGAAGCCAAGTGAAAACCTTTGAAGAAATATGGAGCTTATCAGAAACCATAACAGGGGCTTTTGACAAGAGAGAAGCGGAAGCGGTTTATAACACTGTCAAGGATTTAGGCGAGGATAACTGCGTAGTCGAAATAGGTTCTTATCTTGGTCGCTCATCATCAGTAATCGGTCAGGTTGCTAAAGATAAGGGATTTATATTCTATTGTATTGACCCTTTTGTTGAAACGGCTATTAAAGATTTTATGGCTAATATGTTGAGGGTTAATGCTGGCTATGTCCTTTTCAATAAAACCTCTGTCGCTGCTAATGTCGATTGGAAAAACGGCACTTACCCTAAGATTGATTTCCTACTTGTAGACGGTGGACACCATTACCCCGAAGTTAGAAATGATTGCCTGCTATGGCTACCCCTTTTAGTTGACGGTGGTACGGTTGCTTTCCATGACTATCAATCCTCTTGGCATGGTGTTAAGAAAGCTGTTGATAAGTATGTCACGGGCAGCTTTGGATATAACGAGACAGTTGTTTCCATGAAGATGTTTAGGAAATATAATGACTAGCCCCCTAGTAACCGTATTCACTCTAAGCTATAACAAGCCTGACTATGTGGGTGAAGCTATTGTCTCGGTATTGAATCAGACGTTTAAGGACTTTGAGTATGTCATTGTTGAGAACTCAACCGATAAGATAACTAGAAAGATAGTTCGTTGGTACGATGATGACCCACGAATAGAAATAATTGACAAAGACTTTGAGCAGCAAATAAGAGCTAGCTTTAATATTGAGAGCATTATAAAGAACGTCAACTATTCGTCAGCTAACGGCAAGTACATCTTATTCCTAGCCGACGACGACATATTAAAACCTAATTGCCTAGAAGAACATATCAAAGACTTTCAAGCCCACGAAAAGCACAGGGCTAACTATCACAGCGTCGAGTGTCAGTTCGCTAACGGCGTGGATACCTTACTCAAAGCAGAGGCGACATTTAATAAGGAATATAAACCCTATTGCAAAACGGATGGGGGAGCAGTCATGTTTGAAACCTCGTTATTTGACAAGCTCTTTTTCGATACCGACCTTAAGAACGCAGCGGAGAGTGACGGCCTTTTCTTAAATCAATTAGTAGAACTAACCGACATCCACCCAATAGATAAAGTCCTATCAATTAAACGGATAACACCTATATCAAATTACAATAAGAGTGAGGGGAATAGATGGCAAAAGTAGGAATCATATTACCAAGCTTTGAGAAACCCATGTTTGTACTGGACGCTATCAACTCAGTTATCAATCAGACGTTTCAAGATTGGGAATTGCTGATAGTTGAGAACTCGAAGAATAAAAAGGTATGCGAAGTAATTGAAAAGTCCATAGAAGATAGACGTGTAGTCCTAGACTATCGCAATATGGATAACCATAGAAACCTAGACCAATATCCAACGTCGGTTATCGTGAATGAATGTTATCGTAATATATTCTTAACTGACATCGAATATCTCTTCTACCTAAGCGACGACGACACACTAGAGCCTGAATGTTTAGAGGAACTAGTTAAGGTATTAGACCAAGGCCATGATGTTTCCTACTGTGCTATCAAGCACTGGACGCAGCAGGAGGCCGGAGGATTCATTGAGAGCCACGATCAGCAAGTAGATAAGCTAAGAGGTATCCAAGAGATAGGGAGTCCCGTAGATTGCATATTCGATGGCGGTCAAATTCTCTTTAGGCGAAACTGTTTACACGAATTAGAGCAACCCTACTATCCAGAAAAGGGAGAACATACAAGCCACTGTGACGGCGTGTTTATGACTAAGTTAATTAGCAAGTTCGCTTGGCATCCAGTAGCGAGCAATAAACCTCTAGTGAATCATCGGAGAACTAAATTATCGGTATGGAGGAATAACCGTGTTTGAGCGAATAGTGTTTCTAGGTGGCAAGGATATAGGGTGTAAGATATTAGAACACCTACTTTTAATGGGTGAGCCTGTTAAGGGAGTAGTTCCAAACAAAGCTGATTGGCCTCCCCATAATTATCCTCCAATCCTTAGAAACCTATCTGAATCAGTCCATTGGTGTCATGGAGAAAATGATTTCGATTTTATCAAATCCCTTGAACCCGATATAATCATAGTCGCCTACTACGACGGCATCTTACCAAAAGAAATTATCGACCTACCGAAACATGGCTGCATCAATATCCACCTAGCCGACGCTGAAAAGTATAGAGGCTGCTACCCAACTGTCCATGCCATTATGAATGGTGATAAAGAATACGGCGTTACAATTCATAAGATAGACGAGGGGATAGACACGGGGGATATTTATGTTAAATGGAATTTCCCCATCGATGAAGGTGTGAACGGCAAGGAGCTATACGACAAAGCCACGCACATAGGGTTTAGGTGCTTCCAATACTTTTGGGATGTCTCTAAAGAAGGAATGATAGCACCTAGAAAGCAAGCCAACGGAACAGCAATCCACCATAAAAGGGAACTGCCATCGAAAGAAATAGAGGTAAGAGGTAACGATAAACGAAAGATACTAGCCCTAGACTTTCAACCGCATGAGCCTTGTTACGTTCAAATAGGAAAAAGGAGGTATCACCTAATTGAGGATACCACTATTAAAGCCTAAATACTTTCCCGAGATAACAGAGGAAATCGAAGCTGTCTTAAAAAGTGGATGGTGGGGTATGGGTAGCATGGTCGAACTATTTGAAGATGAGTTTGTTAAGTTCTTAAATAACAGAGGCCATAATATCAAGTATGCTGTTGCTGTAAATAGTGGAACGGCAGCATTGCATCTAGCATTAAAGGAAAGAGCAGCGGGAAGAAGTGTAGAGCATGGCAATATAGTAGTTCCTGCTTTCACGTTCGCTTCTACGGCTATGGTCGGTCTATACGAGGGTTACGACATACGCTTTGCAGATATCAACCCTAAAACGTATTGTATGGATTTAGAACATGCTCAATCTTTGATAGATGAAAACACCGTAGCGGTAATCCCTGTCAACTTTGCTGGACGTACTTATCATTGTGACGAGAAGTACCGCAGCTTTATTATCGAGGATTGCGCTCACTCCCTAGATATCGCCTCAAAAGTATCTCAATATCAAGCATGGTCTTTTCACGCTGTTAAGCCTATCCCTTGCGGTGACGGTGGAATGATAACAATTAAGAATAATGATGTAGCCTACGAGCGATTAAAGAAATTACGCTGGCTAGGGATTGACAAGGATACTCACGCTAGAGAGAACCGAGGGTATAACTGGGAATATGATATCGGCATGGTTGGATTCAAATACCACATGAATGATTTAACCGCAGCAATCGGATTAGTTCAGTTGAAGCACGCTAACGAAACAAGCGCAGGTAGGGCAGTAATTGCCAATAGATACGATCAGGCTTTCGGTGACGATGAAGAAATCAAGTTACCCCCATTATCAAGATCGTGGCACTTATACGTTATCCAGATGCTACACGGCGATAGAGATGAGTTTATAGAGCACATGAGGTCTAACGGTATCTCGGTAGGAGTTCACTATAAACCGCTTAATCATTACTCAATATTTCCTGACGCTGATTTACCGCATACCGAAGCAGCTTATAAAAGGATAGTGAGTTTACCTATCTATGCAGGTTTGCAAGAGAGCGAGCAGGAATTTATAATACAGAAAACTAGGGAGTGGCTAAAGAGGAGCAGCTAATGAATGAGAATGAGGAAGTATCACAAGACAATCGCACCGATGAAGAAAAGTTTACTTGGAAAATAGTAACCATGATTGGCAGTATCTTTAGAAAAGAACTTGATGAATATTACAAAGACGGATATCCCGATAGAGGCGTTGAGAAAGAGCGAGATATTATCAAATTAGTTAAAGACTTTTATATAGATCAGGTATTAGACGATACTGAAACATATACAACGAAGCCACCGGAAGAATATAGGGATAGCTTAGCTTGGTCGCAAGGATATGTAGAGGGAAGAGATGAAATAATACATCTTCTTGAAAAGAAAAAGGAACCTGTCGTTAGTCCGTTTGATAAAGTAATGAGCTTGTTAATTTTACGGAGCTTTAAGAGTTGGGATAAAGAAATATTAGGCGACTTTGCGACATCAGGCATGATAAACAGCAAAGAAGATGAGATTATTGCGGAGTGGGCTATCAATACAGCAATAGATAATATAGCTAAAAAAATAAGAGCAATGGAGGAAGAATCAAAACCGCAATAGTAGCCATATACAACTATAACCAAGTCGGTCAGGAGGCTTGGCTGTGTCATGGAAGCGGCATGACCTACACGGCAGCGAAACAGGCTGGATGTGACGTAACCCTAATCGACATGAAATCCTTATCCAACTATGCAGAACTGATTAAAAGCTTAGCAGGATATGACCTAGTAGCGTTTGGATTAAAGAGCGCATCGTATCGCATAGGTGAGGAAGTAATTAAGGCAGCAAAAGAGGTAGGGGCTAAAGTTTTAGTAGGTGGTATCCATACCGCTGCTTGTCCGAGTGATTTAGTTGATAATCCTGATATTGATTATGTCTATTACGGCGAGAGCGAGATAACGTTTCCTAAATTCTTAAAGAACCCCGATGATTATGGTCGAGAGATACGAGGGGAGAAGCCAGAGAACTTAGATGACTTACCTTTTATGGATAGGTCGATATTTAGGGAAGCGGTCGAGGATGCTTGCGGATGGTGTGGTCATACTACCCTAGTTTCTGCTATTGCAGCTCGTGGATGCCAATTTAATTGCGCCTTTTGTATGCCTGCCGAGAAGGTACACTTTGGAAAGAAAGTCAGACGGCGATCAGTCGATAACTTCATTGAAGAATTATTGCAGCTAAAAGAAACTTATAACCCTGAGATGTTAATAATCTATGATGACACCTTTTTGCATCAGCCTCCGTGGATAGAAGAATTTATAGAGAAGTACCCCAAAGTAGGCATTCCTTTCTTCGCCTCAGCAAGGGCAGATGGCATTTGTAGATTTCCCCATTTATTAAAAGGCTTGATAGATGTAGGATTAGAGTTGTTATCGGTAGGCTTTGAGTCAGGGAGCCAGCGAGTATTGGACATTTTAGAAAAAGGGACTACGGTAGAACAGAATTATGAGGCTGCCAGATATGCCAGAGAATACAACGTAAGGGCAATCTATGGTAATTATATGCTAGGTATCCCAACAGAGACTAAAGATGAAGTGAGGGCAACTGTGGCAATGGCTAAAACTATAGACGCAGAGCTTAATAGTTGGGCTTTCTTTAGTCCGTATGCTGGTAATAAGTTAGGGGATAAGTGTATCAATGAGGGACTGTCGTTAATGAACCGGCATGAACAGCACAGATATCCGAACGCACCGAAAATAAAAGGCGTGGACTATGACTTTTTACATAATGCCATAGCAGGGAAGGTATAGGAGGAGCAGAATGGATGCACAAACGATTTTTGATAATGCGATTGTAGCTCAGAGAGCCGAGGAAATGAAGACATCAGAACAATTAACTCTAGGTGAATTGATTATGAGTTTAGAGAAATGTCAGCAAGGGGCTGATATCAGCTTTGATTTTGAACACGCAAGACCAACAGACCTTACAAGCTACAGAGGAAATTACAGAGAACTAGCTATATGCTTTGATTTTGATACAGAATTTTTAAAAGTGTCTAAATTTGTCGATATGTTAAAAGAGGCTATTGGAAAAACATATCAAGGCTGGAAAGGTGGCGATTTTCTAATGGGGAAAACTACACCAATGTGGGCTGCGAATAGTGGCAGCTGTGGACAGACAGCAATCATAGAGGTTGTAGACGATGAACTTGAGGTCATGTTAGTAACAAAAAGGTTAGGATACTAATGGACAAACAAGACTTTAACCGCAAAGAGAAAGACGCACCCTTTAACAGGGCTACCCCTACTAAGATAGTAGATACTAAAATACTTCCAAGCGGTGAGGTAGTTAATAAGTGGCAAGATGGATTATGGAGAAACGATAACGGGACTATTGTTACGGTGGCTGAAAAGGAGCAGAAATGACAAAAACGTTTAACGGAGAACACTATCTAATAACTACGGACGATTGGTTTTATGCGCCAGATGGACAGAGTTATAAAGCAGTATGGGGTAAGGCACAGATTAGCAGCGATGAGGAAGTGTTAGGCTTCAAAGGGAGAGCGTCGGCAGCTAATTGGTTTTTAACAGTTACGGGAGATAAAACAAACTGCCCTTTAATCGTGGCTGGGTGCCAAGTTCATTACGCTGTGATTTGCAATGATGAGCCGATAGGGTCTCATGTTTACAAACCATAACATGAACATCTTACAGAGCGACATAGACGAAATGAAAAGGGTAGAGGAAAAGGTTGTTGCGGAAACGATTAACGCAAATATCTTAAAGGCTTTTAGTAATTGGGAATATAAAGACATACTAAAAACAGTGTTGAGAGGTCAAGCTTATCCATGTAGGTGCATGATAATACCATCAGACTTTAAAACACCCAAGGAACGCATAGAGGACATAATAGATAAGCTAGAAGATGAGGAGCAGCAGTGAAAACATTAAAGGAATTTTTAAAGCTACTTAGCAGGGCAGGGTTTACGATAACCATCAGCCTTAGATATTCAACATTAACGTTAGCAATAGTTATTATCTATTTAATCTGGAGCTTAATTTGAAAATAGCCATAGGCATTATAGGATACGTTTCAAACGACCTACATCAAGAGTTTTTAGATAAGACTATCCAATCTATCCATAGTGACGAGCATGAGGTTGGGGTAATCATTTACCCTAACAAGTACGACCACAAAGCGTGGGATACGACATCAAGCAAGTCTTGGAATGAATACAATGGGGCATACCCTATTTTTTGCCCTCACGATTTGAGACCAGAAAATCCTGTATCGGTTGCTGAATCATGGAATAATCTTACGGACATTGCGTTTGGGGGGTTGAGTCATTCAACTGATTACTTACCAGCCGACTATCTCATAATCGCTAATTCAGATATCCTATTCCATCCAAAGGCTATTGATAATCTAGTTAAGTTTGCCGAGGAGCATAAAGAGTTTATGTGGACTTCCGCTATACACCCTAACCTTAGGACGCTTAAAAACGCTAAGACTGGAAATGACATAGGGGAGCATCCTCACTTTAGCTGCTTTATGATTAACAAAGATTACATAGATAAGGTTGGGGGATTTGATTCAGGCTTCCAAGCTGCCTATCTTGAGGACGCAAGCGCACATTTTAAGATATTAAGGCTAGGATATAAGGCAGGAATAACAACTTCATCTCTATTCTATCATGCTGGGTCAAGGACTATCGAATGTGACCCTGAACTGAAAAAAAAGAACATGGTAACTCATCAATTAAATAGAGAGTATTTTAAAAGGAAACACGGCTTTGATGTCGATGGGGTTGGATTTTCCCCACCAGAAAAGATGCTAGAGGTGGGTTATCCATATCCGTTCAATAATGAGACTAAAGACTGGAAAGATTATTAGAAAAGGAGCATCTGTTTAATGGGAAAGAAAAAGAGTCCGAAACAAAGAGAGCTAGAACAGAGTAGAGGTAAGAGGCAACCGACCCCACCAAAGAAGAAACTATCAGGCGTTAGGATACTAGCAGTCTGTGATTCGCCCAGAATTTCTACCGGATTTTCTAAGGTTTCGCAACAACTTTTAACCCGCTTCGCTAGAGAAGATGCCATGATAGATATTATAGGCGTTAACGACATGGGCGGTTGGTATCATCCAAACGAATACCCCTTTAGAATCTACCCAGCTATGCCAGGAGCCAGTCAAGGCGGAGATGTATACGGTAGGACTGTATTACAAGCAGCTCTTACAGGAAAGCACTCTGAACTACAACCAGCATGGAATTTGATATGGATACTAAATGACCACTTCATATTAGAACAAAGGATGGGCGGTGTATTCTCAGAGGGTACGGCTTGGTTTATAAACGAGGCTCTAAAGAAGTGGCGAGACGATCACGATGTAACAATGAAATCAATGTTATATACCCCTGTCGATTCAGTTATGAAAGAGAACTGGGTAACTAACGGCATACTCCCTTTTGATAAAGCTGTCTCATATACCGAGTTTGGCAAAGACGAGATGAAGAAAGCGGTTAAGCATGAGCTAATCGACTACATAGATAAAGAAATCCCTGTTATCCCTTACGGTGTTGAGCTAGATATATTCAAGCCTGAGAAGAAAGAGGATGTTGAGAAGTTTAGGAAAGATACTTTCGGTAAGGATGGCTGGCTGAAAGAGCATGACTTTCTATTAGTGTCTGTTAATCGTAACCAGCCTAGAAAAGATATGGCGAGAACTCTTGAAGTCTTTAAACAGTTTAATAAGAAAGTACCTGACTCTAAACTATATATCCACGCAGCTGCTCAAGATGCCGGAGGGAACCTTTTAGAGATGGCTAGATGCTGTGGCTTAGATACAGACTTACTCAGATGCCCTACTAATTGGGACGCTCAAAGACCTTATCCAGTTGAGTATCTAAACATGATATACAACAGTGCTGACGCTGTCGTTTCAACCCATTTAGGAGAAGGATGGGGTTTCTGTCTACATCCCGATTCAAGGATTTTAACTAAGCAAAAATGGAAGAAAATAAAGGACGTAGAAATAGGCGACGAAGTATTAAATGAAACTGGTTGGTCTAAAGTAAACAATAAAATGGATAGACATTTTAAAGGTAATCTAATTTCTATTGCTACTCAGCATGGCGCATTATCTCAACCGCTTTTAGTTACGCCTGAACATAAGATAAGAACTAAAGAAGGATGGGTAGAAGCAAAAGATTTAAAGGTTAAAGATGAAGTTTTAGCCGTAACGTCTCCGCTCAACTATAAAGACTATAAAGGTCAATACAGAACAAAGATTGACCTCGCAGAGTTTTGTCCAGAAATAAAATGGTGTAGAGATGAAGAAAAGATATGGGTTTACGGAAAAAGATTTCACAGCGAGATGAATAGGTTTATCAAGTGGAATAAAAATACCGCCGAGTTGTTTGGAACATACATAGCCGAAGGGTCAAGAGACAAGTCAGGAATAGTCTGGGCTGTCGGTAAACATGAAACCGAATTTACAGAAACAATTATGCGATTGATAAAAGAAACCTTTAATCATCATTGCTATGTTGAGGATGGAATAGACAACGGTAAACGATGGATAAGGTTAAACAGCGTAACGCTTAAAAACGTAATGCCTAAATTGGTAGGACATAAAGCCCGAGCCAAAACAATAGCACCATTGATGCACTTAATAGGTCAACACACAGCACAAAAACTTCTTAATGGTATGTGGAAAGGTGACGGCTCGTCAGAACAATATTCAATGGAACTAACGACATGCTCAGAGGATTTAGCATATGAAACACTGGCGCTAGCAAGAGCCATCGGTTATTGGCCTCGTATCGAACACAGTATAAAACGTGATTCATATCGTTTACGGTGGCATGGCGATGACATGATAAGGTTCAGGAACGCCTTAAATCTCTCAACAGATGGTTACAAGAGTGCCAGAAAGAGTGATGCTTGGGGCAAAGTAAAGGAAATAAAGGAAGTTCCTTATGATGGCCCTGTGTACGATATAAGCGTACCTGATGGAACGTCATTTATGACAAGTCACGGAGTAGTTCATAACTCACTAACCGAGGGAATGAGCTGTGAACGTCCAGTAGTTTTTCATAACATCACCTCGATAACTGAGATACTTGGCTTCGATAAACAAGGGGAATCATCAGGCGTACCGACAAGCGACACCATAGACGATTACAGAGGGCTTGGAGTAGGCTCTAATGACTTTGTATGCCTTGGGGTCGGTGACCTTGAGAGGATGCGACCTGTTGCCTCTGTTGATGATTTTGTCGATAAGCTTCTATGGGTTTACGAGAATGAAGAGCTAGCCTTACAGATGGGAAAGAACGGCAGAAAATGGCTGATAGATAATAATATGGATTGGGACTCGATAGCCGATATCTGGATTAAGGAAATAATCGAGCTGTTGAAAGTGCCGAAAGAAAGGACGGCGATTAAAGAAGCGTCTGAAAAGGTTATAGAAAAATGAGTGCTAAACACGAAACAGCGATTGTAGTATTGGCGTTCATCTTTGGCTTTGTTTTGGGAATAGTGATTATCACTTATGTCTAAAACCCTATCATGGCGAACAATAGACCAGCAAGCGATAAACCCCCAAGCGGTATATGTGGATATCAACAAAGAGTTCTCAGGTGTTCAGATAGTAAGTGTTACCAATAATGAGTTACACGGCTATAGAATATGGTTTACCTATGAGGAAGTAAATGAAAAATCAATTCCTTAAACACATAGCCGACAAGAGGCAACAGGTTAGAGATGAGGAATCTTTAATTGCCATCTTAGTAACCAAGCTAGGGGGAAGCGTTATCATAACCGACAAGGAACTGATTGAATACGATGGTGACTTATTAGTTGAGAGGGTAGCTACTGGTCGGCTGGCTAATAGGATAAGGGTAAAGAAAAAGCCCTCAACTAGTGAGAGCTAATTCTTTTGTGGTGCCTTTATGATAGTGACATTATTATATCATAGAGTTAAACTTTTGACATTTAACCACTAATTATTTAAACTAGCATCAATCAAATAACGTAAGAGTCAACCTTTAAGGGCTAACCAAGAGCTACGAAGCGACTGTATAAAAGCAGCAGCTTCGTTTTTTTTATGCCATATGGGGAGGTGAAGACCATAAAACAATATATGTTAGACATACCAATATCGAGAATTACTGAAGATGATGACGGTCAACACTTCGTTGAGGGCTGGATACAGAC
>Ga0114923_10000653_pt1 | contig 26256 bp, 49 predicted proteins | sample SumtaG_FD_89578 | JGI IMG/M metagenome (GOLD analysis project Ga0114923, IMG submission 89578) | Deep subsurface microbial communities from Indian Ocean to uncover new lineages of life (NeLLi) - Sumatra_00157 metaG | ecosystem: Environmental > Aquatic > Marine > Oceanic > Sediment | place: near...
AACATTTAGCCCGGTTGATATGGGTACACGTAGGATCAAACCCAAAATTACCGAGACTGACGTTACGAGAATATACCTGTCCATTGTCAACCAGAACATCGTCAAAATTAAGTAACTCACCTGTAGCCTTGATGCCTGTTCGCATGATACCCCAGCCGAACAAGGCGTTTGTTATCCATGCTCTTAATTCATCCTTCAATTTAATCTGCCGGGAAACCGTATCGAGGCCAAGACCAAGGAGTTCGGCGTACCCCTTATGGGCTGTATAAGGGGTAGTGACGTTTGTAATGGGGTTTAGCATCACGAGATTAGGTACGAACGCGCGTATAGTATTGAACACAAGATTGATTGGCTCGGCAACGTCATTATGACTGTATCTCATCGGCTTGTCACGCTGATAATATTCAGGAACATACGACTTAAACATCATGCGTGTGACTTTATTGAACCTCTCAACCCGATCAAAACCGAGTATGACTATCTGCTCAATCTGTGCTGGTGTTACAGTTTCTGCCATTACGCTACTCCTGAAAAATCATAACCCCGAAGCCGTTTCGATGGGTCATGTCGTCGCTTCATATTTTTCCTATGTTGCAAAAACCGATACCCAGCCGTGTTCCTGGCGGGGGTCTTTTTACCCGCCGCAGTCTTGGGTAACTCCTTGTCATCTATCGTCAAGGCATCAGCGATAACTCTGTCACCATGCGTTTTCTTGGCCGATGCGTTCTCGTGCATCAGATTGGCCGGGCCTATCCCACCACTTGAGAAATGAATATAAGTCCGAGCTTCTTCAAGTGCTATTTTAGACCTGTTGGCATATCCGCCATATATCAAAGCCTTATCATATATTGACAGCAATAGGTATTTGCTTTCGCGTGACATATGAAAGCCATACTGGTCTTTCTTCTTATCAGTCACCTTACCAGTTGACTCAACACGGTAGAAATATGGATACAAACACTTTTTAACAATAATCCGGCCTATGTCCCAACCTGGCCCATTATTCTCCCAATTCAAAAACGGAAGACGGAATGGTTTAGCTCCGCCAAACCATAACGCCACCGCGATAATAATCTGTGCAAAATCGTAGGGCGGATACGTAGCGTCTGCCCACTCACCCACCTTCTCTCCTGTCTCCTTACATTTGATGGAGATGACTGAGTTCGATGCTCCCTGACCCTTCCCCGTATCTATCCCGAATATATAACTCAGAGCTTGGTCTGGTCGGCCATTCTCCAGTTCACACCATATTTTAAGTGGACCACTCGCACGCTCCACAGCAAATACCATACTTAAGTCTTTAGTCTTGATATAATGAGCTAAATCCCCATATCCCCGATCTTTTCTCCACTTGATGTCCCACACTGAACTGGGTGGTTTAGCATACATGGCCTCGTGGTTATCAATATTCTGTATCTGAAAGAATGACAGGCCCGGCTCGGTATCCTCGCGGAGCACTTCAGTCGCCATATACTTGGCCCCACGTTCTTTTTCCTCTTTATCGAACCAAGGCGAACGTATTTCCCACTTACCAGCTTTTGTTTGTTGGGTATATCGTCCCGCACCCTTATCAGGGTGCTCCCAATATGGCATGATAAATACTTTAATGGTTTTATCAGATCGCCATTTATTATACTCAGACCCCGGAACCGAGGTTGAATTTATAATCCGTACCAGACAGGCATCACGAGAGGCCATACGCATAGCAGAGCCATTCTGTACTGCCCCGAACTCGTCAAGTAACCCTATCAGTCGCCTATCACCCCTCGCCGCGTGCTTAGTTGTAGATTCACCATCCAGTGTAGCCCCAGTTATGGGGTTATGCCAGTGCATGTGTGACCGATTGGCCTGACCCCGAAAGCAATCAGGAGGTCTCATCCAATCTGGTAGCCACTTATTAACATAATCATGCTTCTGAAACAGGGCTTTCATATTGCCTGGCTTATCAACGTAATCCTCATTACGTGACATCTCAAGCAATTCGGTCGGTTTTTGTGACTGTCTGAAGAGCATCAGCCAATGCAAGTGATAAGCACAACACCAAGATGCACCCATATCACGGGCCTTGTCTATCAGAATGTCATCACCTGTAGTCACGCAGTCTTCAAACCTCAACAGAAGTTCATCCTGTATTGGCCACGTTATCATCGGCTGATCGGCGTGCCTGGACTCGATTCGCTTGCCTTTGTCATCCACATCGAACTGATGGAACGTCATACCAAAGGCATTTATCCAGAACAGTTGAGACTCCGCACAGGCTGCGAGTAGGTCTTTCTGCATCCCCTCATCTTTCCCAGCTTTTTCCATCAGGTCCATACGCCATTCGAGATTAGTGTGGGGAGACTTCGATATGGTTAGACCCGTCTTGGGGTCTTTCCATTCCTTCGTTGGGATTGGGAATGGTGTCGATAACTGCGGTCGTATGTCAGTTAAATGGCGCGACATTTATTAGTCATCATTCTTATAAAATGTTATTGCGGTTGGGCCAAGGTTAAAATGTGTTCCTCTGGGGCAACCAGAAAACCATCCAAAACCTATAAGCCACCTGGATATATTTATATTAACTTCAATATTATATCCAAAACGATTCAAGAATATCTTACTGTATAAACACGCCTTCATCCCACCACCTCTGTCTCTTTCTTATACCATATCGCCTGTTTCCTCAAAGGACACCGATCACTGATACCATCTCCAGAACCAATATTATCCTGCAACTTATCACACACCCAACTCTCAGGTGGGTGCTTGGTATCGCCACAAGACGAGTATGGGCACTCTTTACAGTTTTTAATATCAATTGTAATTTGCATAATTTACTTTCCCCTTTATACTTGGCGATGGAAAAGCCCCATCAATCCCCCGCATCATGTAATATTCAATTCTGTCTGCCATTATTTTGGCTAAAACTTCATGTAACATTTTCCAACCTTTTGGCATTTTCTTTTTCATGTCTGTTTCCCCTTAATATTTGGTACGTTACTAATTGGTCTCTGCGGTCCGCCCAGCCTGTCACTCAGTCTCTGTGCGGTCTCGCTACTATACCGGCCCGGCTTGGCCTTGCCCTTGTCCTCGGCCTGTTCCTGAACAGCGGCCTTACCCTCGGTGAACTCTCTGATGGTCTTGGCTACATTATGGTTGGGTTTGTGGACCACCTTTATGGTCTCACCATCCTCTAATATCTCCTCGACCCCACCCCTGGCCATCAGGAACATTTTCCTGGCCAGAGCCTCGGTTCGAGTGACCTTCTTCTTTTTGCCATCGATAATAATAGTTACCGATTCTTCGCCTATTTCTTTGAGGTATTGGGTTAGGGATTTAGGCATCTATGTCCCTGTCGGATTTGTTGAATAAGTAGTTGGTACATAACAACCAGTCACCTTGAGTTTATCTATCCAATGCGGGCCAAACCATTCAAATTGCCCACATCCAGAATTAGCCCGAAATCCACCAGACATTATCGCATGACAATGTTCTCTTGCTTTAGCACCAAGCCAATTATCTGTATCGGCACTTATTTTATAACTATGAACAGTACCACCTTTCAAATATATAGTTATAGTCGCTTCTTTCATGTCTGTTCCCCTTTCTGTTTCATACCCTAAACCTCCCCTTAACCTGTTTACGCTTCCGAGCCACCTTACGACGTTCCGGCAACCCGGCCTGGGTCTGGCCAGCGGTCATCTCCTTGGCCTCGCTGGGTGACATACCGGGCAGTTTGGCGTCGCCTGATTCGACTGCCTTAAACAGCCTGAACTGGGCTTTACTGGTGGCTTTGCGGGGCATCAGGAGGTGTCCTCAAATCTTGATTGGTTTACATAAAGCGACCACTTTACCCGCTTTTCTTTACCGCAACCTACACATTTAATAATTCCAGTCACACCACAATCTTTCACAAATGAATATTTCCTTTTACTACAAACACTACACGGTCTTACTCCATGATAAGGCATCAGAGCTTACTCCAAGTCAGTGGCCCATCCCTCTGCTCCAGCAACTGCAACACCACATCAGCCGTCAGATAAAACCCCATCTCGGTAGTCACGAACCCACCTATATCAGTCCCAACCGGGACAATGACTATCTTAAACCCCATCGTAGGGTGTGGGGTTACTGTAAGCGGCTGGGCCTCCACCTCGGTTGTGGCACATCCTGTCCCCCAGACAGCCACAGCCAGTGCTATCAGTATTGCGATTACCACGCTTATTTCTGTTACCCGTCTCATTGCTTCGGCTCTCCGTTCTGCTCTCGATCCGTCTCTCGTCTCCATCCGTGGCTCCATCCGTGGCTCCTTACTCCTAAAACGCTACTGGTTTATTTTTGTCCTTGGGACACCACGCCATTTCTACCCAACCTATCATTTTACCACTGTCGTCCAACACTGGGCCGGGGGCCGGAGCTAACTGCACAATACTTCCGTTCCACACCCTATGGAATTGATGTCCTTTTTCATAGAACAAACTGACTGGATTTTCAATATGAATCCTATGTTGTAATTCATCAGACCCATATATTGTATAGTGCCTGTTTTTCTCATCACTTATGTCATATTCTTTCATTTCAGTTCCCCTTTACATTCTGTTTACTCTGTAGGCTCCTCATTGATCTGCGTCTTAATCCGCACCAGCCAGCCAACACCACTGTTCGTGTCCGTCTGGTAGTGCAGCGTTGTGTACCCGTTCGGTATCTGTATCTCAATGCTGTGGCCAATCCCCACTGCCCACCGGATATTAGTCGCGGTCGCGGTCGTGGCCAATCCGAATAGGAACGCGCCTGTCTTAGTGCAGGTAAATCTATATCGAGCACCAGCTACGACTGTGGCCGTGGTGTTTGTGGCCGCACTCCCATTGGTCAGTTTTTGGCTCGTTGCCCCCGTGCCTATAATTGGCTGACTCTGGCCGGGGCTTGGGCTGGTATTGAATCCACCATTATCTATTGGTAATCCCATGTTATTTTCTCCTATTATTTATGACGTATATGATCTCTCTATCTTCAATGGTATTGGTGAGCCAGCAGTCCATTTACCCCCTCGTATAGTTCCATCAGGATACCATACGAGGCTCTGGCCTTTTTTGATGGGTTCGAGGCAATACACCATAGTATACACGTGCCAAGAAAGATTATACTCAATATTATAACAACACATTGGTCCTGGGCCAGTATAAATCTGACACCATCCCACTGGGTAGTCATACCGAGCCACACCATACCACACGGCCCTGTCAGTCTCGACCTCCTTAACTTCCACCCGCTCGGCTACCAGACCCACGAATGGGGCCAATATCGCTGTCTTGAGTATTTCACGTCTGTTCATATCAGTTCCCCTTTATTTACTCTGTTTACCCGCGTGTCTCCGCAACTGTCCTGTCGTTCGATTATTCCTATGAAATTTGGCCTCCAGTTTGCCTTTTCGCACTCGGAAACTTATATCATGGGTCAAATAACAGTCGCAACATGCCAGCTTCATTCCAGTTTTGGGCATGTTAATCCATTCTCCATCCCATACTTGTTCGTATGTCACTGCTGTTTTGGCTGTCATATCACCGGGCCAGGGAATTGAACCCCGCAGCGTCCTGACTGGCCATCTCCAGTGCCCGGTATATCAGAGCGGTAAGGATTGTCCACCTATTGTAGCGCAACACGCCGCCGCTCTGTTACTATTAGCCTGAGCCGACTCCGCAGAGTACACGCCCTGGCCTGTTGAGGACTGTTGCCCTCTATATCTACCGAACATTTCCCTCCTGAGCCAGTGTTTTGGCCAAAATTCCATATAAAATTCCATATAAAATTCCATATAAAATTCCATATAAAATTCCATATCTCATTTTTGACCAGTGGGTGTCAGAGACTCCTTAAATTAAACCAAATTAAACCAAATTAGATTAGATGGCCAACCCATATAACACACGATTTGGCCTGTTTTGTGTTCAAAATGGTTCTTACATGTGATGAGCATCTCATCTACTGTATTTTTATCCCACCTATTTTTGGCCGGTGGGTGTCACTCGATTTGGCGTTTTTTGTGCTGGCCGGCGGGGTCCGAGAGGGGGGAGGGGACTCCGGCCTGGCCAAATCCGAGGGTGGGACCCCCCACCCATACCCGATACAGGCCCGATACAGGCCCGATACAGGCCTTGCCTATACGTGCCCCTACAAGCTCGCTGCTGCCCGTCTAATGGACGATCTCCATGCCATGCGTATGGAGGCGGCTATAGTATCAGGGGGCAAGTGTTACACTTGTAACAGTTGATCTGGACACCACCGATACGACAAGTTGTCGTACCATAATAGGATTACAACTGTAATCGTAGTGTACTACGTCAAGTAGTACAATTGTACGAAGGTCTTCGTAGGAGTTAGTTTATCCTAACAATTACATATGTAGGGCTTTAGGTATGGTGCAGGTTTTTCCAGAGATTAGATTCTCTAAATAAAACTCAAGTTAGCCTATAGGTTCTGCACCATATGTAGGTAGGTACATAGGTAAACGTACATCTAATGTGTCGTTTAGTAAGACTAATATAGTATTATACGTACATATGTAGGTAGGTAGGTATGGTGTAGGTTTATACACATAACTTTAAAAAATATTAGAGAATCTAAAGTCTGTAAAAAACCATAGCATATGTAGGTAGGTACATATATAAAACTGAGTATTATATCGGGTAAAGTCTGACAAACCAGGTGTCTAATCGCTCGGCACTGATGATAAAATAAAATATATTTTAGGATGTAAATACCGTCTGATACTGGGGTTATAGTCTGACTCTGATATTTATTCGAGAAAAAGACTTGACAAAATACAGTTTTTGTCTATAATTAGGTATAGACATATAATGCTATTTGACAATTGTAAAATAGGAGGTTATCATGTAACCGATACAGGGAAAGCCTGTAGTCAATGACCGTTATTCTTGATGGTCATTGACTATGAGTTTTTAATATTTATTGGAGATTGAGATTATGAAACGAGTGTCAAAAATTATAGAATATCAAAAAGTAATTAACCGACTTGTTGCAATACGAGATTATGACTTATTTGAACTTGAGAATATTTGTTTGTGTAGAATTGGTCATATTGCTTGTTGGGAAAGTTTTGTTCATGCTTTGGAAGATTTACTTGCAAATGGCAGTATTAATAAAGTCGGAAACGTAGTATTTAAGAAACGATAATTTTATTGGAGATTGAGATTATGATTACATTAAAACAAGCAAAAGCATTAAAATATGGTGATTACGTTCACCACAAAACAGCAAAAAACTCAGACGGCACGCCACAACGGTTCCGAGTAAATGGCAAACCTAAAACTTGGAAGCGATCCCCGGAACGTGTACAAGTGCCAGTCAAACGAGGTATGTATGAATTTGGTTATTTGACAGAGCATAATATATCTGAGTTTAATCTCGGGTATAGTGACTAATCATTTTCTAATACCATAGCGTAGTCGATACGATATAATACAATACGCTATGGTGTTAGGTAATGATAATATTAATTTATTTAAGGGAAACGATTATGGATAAGAACATTTTAGTACAATACGACGGCGGCGGATACGACGGATGTATCTGGGAGTGGAATTTCTTTTATATTGACCAAAACGGTGGATTTGAGAATATCCATAGTTCTGGTAGTGGTGGAATCATGGACCTGATAGCCGCAACCGAATTAATAGAGAACGGCAAGAATAGTTTTTCCAGTAGAGTTTTCATCTATCATCTTGATAATGAGGATGAATTGACCGAATTTGCCAATGAGAATAATGTCGGCCTGATCGCTGGAGTGGTCAAGTGGTTTAATGACTACAACGTGCCGGATGTGCAGCCGTTCGCTATTTGCTCCGGTTGTGGGCAGCAATTTGACGACTACGATGATATATGTCTTGAGGACTTTGCTGGTTGTGGTGGTATCGCAATATCGGCTAATACTCTGTTATGTTATGAGTGCCGATCGGCTAATACTTGTGATTGTTGTAGTGAATATGTTGGCGAATCAGAGATAATAGCTTTATATCAAGTAGAACCTGAAAGCGATTTAGCACGCGAAAACAAATATACTTTACAGGCTGTTCAAGAATTGATAGATGATAGTATTGGCTTAATTTGTTCTTATTGTCTTGACGATAGAGCAGGGCAAATAGAACAGAACGAACACGAGGACTTGCGCTGGCAATCGTTCGCAACCGGCATGCCTGATATGTTTTCGGACGAAATGCGTTGGTTGTGGGCAGCATATTAATATTGACATAATCTCTCTTAATACCGGGCCGGACCGTTTCCGGTTCGGTATTAGGGGAGTAGGTAATGATAACTTATTAATGGTTTATTTAAGGGGAACGATTATGACCGAAAAAATGACACAATATAAAGCATGTAGTATAGCCGAAGGGTTTTGTGGTTATGAACCAACAGAAGAAGAACAAATTGAAGCTTGGCAATACTTGATTGATACTGGATTGTGTTGGAGCTTACAGGGTTTTTATGGTCGAACAGCAACCACCCTGATTGAACAAGGTATTTGTAATGCAGCATAATCTCTCTCTTAATACCGGGCCGGATCGTTTTCGGTTCGGCATTAGGGGAGGTTGCCCAGTAGTGGACGGGCAAAAAGAAGGGGTAAGAAAATGGCATATAGAAACTTAACGCAAGATCAATTTTCAGCTGTCAAGGATTTGGCGGCGTATATTTGTGAGGAAAGAAAGCTAAAAACTATTGGTGAATATAAACGTGTTGGCAACGAGATCATTGATGAAATAGAGGCAGGTACAAAAAGTTTCTCGACTGATTGCCAAAACAAAATATCAATTATAGAGGTTAATTAACCGCAGGCCGGGCCGGGATACTCCTCCTCTCCTAATCCCGCCGGTTTGCTTTGAAAGAATGGTAAAATGGAATTAACGAACGAAAATGTAGAAAATGTATTTATGGATTGCTTGTTCAAGGATGGAGAAAATACCGATGAGCATATAAAGGCTGAAGGCATAACTTCAGTGGTTGGATTTCACCCAGAACGGCTTGAATCTTGTCGAGAAAATGTAAAGTCTATGTTAGATTGTTTGCCTTCTGACTTTCATCAAAACGAAGGCGGTGGAATGTCTTTTCTCAATGCCTGTAATGATAAAAACGGCAAACAATGGACAGATTTTCACCAAAGGATGGAGCAACTATTTCAATTGGGCATTGCCCTTGATTTGGCGAAATACCTAATGCCAAAAGAAATGTGGAGAGCATTGCCCGGCGGAATGCCCTACATAGTTATTGTTGCTTAACTCAACAACCCTCTCCTCTATACCCGGCTCTATTATGGGGCGAGTCGGGACTTGATGAGAATGATTAACCTTATTATGAGGTGTGAAAATGACAGAACAAGAGTACATCCATGCTACAAATTTGGCAAAAGTGCATATAGCATATAACGCATTAAGAGATACCTTAATAAGTGCCGAGGACAAAACATTCACCGAAATTGAGCATATTAACATAATGCGTGGCCTTGATAAATGGAGAAGTAATTTGTTAAATTTACTGCAAAAAAAGATTGATTAGCTCCCAAATATCACAGCAATAGCTGGACATATAGTCGGGCTTAACCGAGATCGTCGCTTAGGCGGCGTCTCTGATTGAAAGGGTAGGGAAATGAGTGAAAGCAAACATACGCAGGGGCCGTGGTCGTATCATTACACCTCGAATCACGATGATATGATAATTGACAGTGAGGATGATACAGTTATTTACCATGCAGCAAATTGGCCCGTAGACGAAGCCAACGCCCGCCTCATAGCAGCCGCCCCGGATTTGCTGGGAGCGTGCGAGGCTGTGGCTATCGAATTTGAGTGTTTATCTATTGGCTTGACACCTCCCGAATGCACTAATAAAGATAATTTATGTGTTGTATGCCAATGCCAAGCTGCTATAGCTAAGGCCAAAGGAGAATAAAATGGAAAAGATACACCCATACTACCAAAAGCAAGAACGTAAGAATATGGAACTCGTGGACTGCTGGGGCAAGGCTATGTGGTATGGACTACTGATCTGCCTGGTGGTACATTGGTTAATTTGTGTATTGGAACATTAATATTAATTGAAAGGAAATAAAATGCCAACAGTAACAAAAACCAAACGTAAAAAAATGTTGGAACGACAGCAGTATCATTGTGCCTGCTGCAAAACCCACACTCCAACCACAACCGATGCACGGCACGATACAGTGTCCAACTACATGCTCTGCCCTCTGTGTATGATCCTGATAGGCAGCGTCCGAGCCTCGCTGGACCGGGGAGTAGGTCGTGACCACATCGCAATGTACCTCGGCCTGCCCCCACTCGAACTCCCTGCTGATGGTACACAGTCAGCGGCTGAGAAACGGGCAGCAGGACGCCAGGCAGTTATCGACAAACAGGTACGCAACTCTGATGGGTCATTGATGACCATCGAACAGTACGACGCTCAGTTCGGTACTGACGAAGCACGAGCAGCCCATCATCAGTCAACCCATGATGGCCTTATGAAGCACGAGTAGTCTATTGTGGACTGACTGGTGAATAAGCAATAACCGAGTAATTGAATTTTGGAGATCGAATTATGTTTAAGATAATATGTATAAAACCTATGTACACAATTCAAGATGAGGAAAATGGTAACTATCTACACTCTGATGGTAGCTGGTTTATGCTGTGTCCAGAGTGGTGGCCCACCCGCGAATTCGCCCAGGCCGTGCTGGATAAGTACCAGCCACCCAAGCCAGAGCATGTGTGGGAGCATGGGGATGTGTTTAGGAGAGAGTCCGGGACAGTAATGGTGTATTTGGTTATAGCCGATGTGGGGCCAGTCGTGTATTTATTAACTTACGCTGGTCCCGGCAAAGGCATGTTAGACATTTGTTTGGCAGATGCCACCTTCATTTGCAACATCAAAGACGCCGTGTCCATGTGGGAGTCACTCTAATGCCCAGAACCACCAAAGAAGTTGCGATCAGGCGAACCAAAATACTCTACGAACAGCAGGACCGGCGATGTCCGGTTTGTGACCTTGAGATGGCACACAAAGATGAGAATGATAATACTGTACGCAAATACGAGGACAAACCAACTGGGGTGATACTATGTGCAAGCTGCCGGTTCATGGTCAATTATGTGCGTCGTCATGCTGGCCCCCGGCTTGACCGGGCTATTCGGCTGGTTAGGACTGGTAAAGTATAAACAGGTAAAATACACAGGTAAAGTATAAGCTGTGCTTATAGTAGGGTAAGTACAGCTTATACAACCTGTTGTGATTAATTTTTTATATTTTTTGGTCTGAAATAGTGGCTTAAAAGGGATAAGTCTGGTATATGTAGCAGGAGAACATAATGAAACGAAATCTAACTATCAACGAAGAAAAAGCCATACGTTTGGTACACCATGAGTTCGGGGGCAAGGGTATTAAAGAAGCAGCCGCGTGCATGGGCCGGTCGATAAGAGCCGTGCAACGGCTGCTTAATAGTGCGAATAAAAAAGCCCCGCAGATATTCCCGATCCTCACTCCCCAACATCGGGCAATTTTGTCTATGTACGACCAACACATGAGCCGTGCATCTATAATGGCTGGGTTGGGTATTACAAAAAAGGTACTGGCTCGTGAGGTGGAGTCTCTACGATCATGGGGATTTTTATTCAATCGTGTTATGAACCAGTACCGGCCTTCGATGGATGGTCGGGTTCGGGAGAGGTTTTAATTGAAAAGGGTAAGATAATGCTAAAACTAACAGGCGAAAGAAAAACAAGTGTTTGTGTATCAGAAATGAAAGATGGGGATGTGGCGGTTATTGTGGACTGGACGTGTCGTTCGTATATTGGCAGGGTAGTCCAGCGATACGGCGATTATCTAATAACCATTGGAGGCAGGTGTAGTCAAGGTTGGGGTGAATATTTCAAAAGTGAAAACATAGGTGGTTCTTGTGAAGTTCGTATTCTCGAAAAAGATGAAACCCTCGTTGTGGAGTAAAATATGACCTACCACTGGACAACCCCAATCCGATACGTTAAAGGACTCGGCCCAGTCAAAGCCCGCGAACTTACCAAACTCAAAATAAATACAGTCGGAGACCTGTTGGAGTATCCCCCGCTACACTACATTTATCCCGGCGGAACATCCATTGCTGATGCTAAAGAGGGGCATGTAGTCATTAAGGCTGTGGTCGCCGAACTCAAACGAGCACTGGGCCGAGGTAATATTGTCGAGGCCGTATTGGTTGACCAGTCCGGGGCGTGTCGGGCGCGATGGTACAATGGGGCATACATGCTCCAGAGTCTCCGACCCGGCATAACAGTGACATTCTGGGGTAAGTATAAGGGTGGAACACTCCAACAGCCCAAGTGGACTACTATCGGATCGAGTATGGAGGACGTGTACGGAGGACAGTATGGGGTACACCATCAGACGATTCGGGCTGCACTGAAGGAGGTATTGGGTAACGTGGAGTTGCCGCCCCTGTATCAAGGGCTTAGTAGAGAACTTACTTTTAGTATGTTCCATTTTCCCGAAACCAAAGATGCAGAAAAGGAAGCTCTTAACACCCTCAAATTCGACGAGTGCCTTCAGATGCAACTGGCCTTGGCCGAGCGGAGGAAGGGGCAGAGAAGGCGAGCAGGATTGGGACAGCGGGTATCACGGGTTATGAAATGGGATGAACAACTTGATGGTGCAATTATATCATATTTTCCTTATGTCCGTACTTTTGAACAAAAAAGAACCATGTTCACAATTGCAAGAGAATTATGCCACAAGGCCACCCCCATGCAACGCCTCATTCATGGCGAGGTCGGGTCGGGTAAGACCGCCGTGGCGTTCTATGCGGCCATGCTCGCTGCCTTGAATGGCAAACGCACCCTGATCCTGTGTCCAACTACGATCCTCGCCCAGCAACACTACGACACCCTCAAGGGGATGGGGTGGGATGATGTGTCATTATACATTAGTAAAAAGAATAAGCTAATGGATGTGTGCTATGGTGGGCTTGGGCCTTGCATTACAATTGGTACTCACGCTTTATTAAATAATGAACAATTATTAAAAGGTGCATCCCTCGTCATCATAGACGAGTTCCAGAAATTCGGCGTCGAACAGAGACAGAAAATACAACGTCATAATCCTCATCTCCTCCTGCTAAGTGCCACACCCATACCGCGTACACTCGCGGCGTCGGTTTTCGGAGACTTGGATGTGAGCACAATCAGGCAGTTGCCCATCGAGCGGGGTACAGTCATCACTCGGTGGGTGCTGCCTGAACGCAGGGAGGCGATGTATGAGATTATTGAACGGGAACTGGCTGTAGGGCATCAGGCGTATGTGGTGTATCCTCGTATCAGTGGTGGGGATGAGGATGTGGTGTCAGCGGAGAGGGGATATGAAGAATTAGTGGAAAAATATTTTGGCAAATATTGTACATACTTATTAACAGGAAAAAATGATACCAACTATAAGAGTAAAGTTTTACGCTGCTTCCGAGAAGGCAGTATAAATATTCTCGTCTCCACTATCATAGCCGAGGTCGGACTGGACAACCCCAACGCCACTGTCATGGTGGTGGAAGGGGCAGACCGCTTCGGCCTGTCTCAACTCCACCAACTCAGAGGCCGGGTATGTCGGTCAACAGACACGGCGTTCTGTTTTCTGGTATCAGAGACAGCCAACCAAACCAGCATCGACCGACTGGAGGTGATTGAACGGTGTAATGATGGATTCGAGATAGCCGAGGCCGACCTGCGGTTACGCGGGCCAGGCGAGGTGTTCAGCACTCATCAGCATGGATTGCCTGATTTGAAATTCGTGTCGTTGGTCGATGACTACGACCTAATGGTTGAAGCTAAGGAATTGGTTCAGTCCAGGTCGGTCGGGGGTGGTGTGAGGGAAATGATGAAACTAAAATATGGTGATAACTTAAATTTAGGGAGTGTGACATGAAATGTATAATAATTTGTATTATGGTGTTTGTAATACTGGGTTTGATGTTAGTAGGTTCTTTACAACATAAAGAATTTCTTAAATCAAACGCAACAGAGAAATGGGTTAAACAAGGATTTGAAGTTATAGATTATGAGGGGTGGCAACTTGGTTTTGGTATTGTTGGCACATCGTATGGAGGTGCTCGTGTGTGGCATCGATTGCGAAAAATACCTGATAACGGTATTACATATAGTGGTAGTCTTTTAAGATGGGGTAATGAAATACACGTATATGGCCCCGATGCTGTTGAGGCAATTCCACCCAAATAACATTATAGGATTAGGAGAAGTGACATGAAATTCAAAGTAGATGACGAAGTTAGAGTTATAGCGAGCAAGGAGAGGCTGGAGGAGCTTAGTATTGGGATAGATATAACTGGACAAATGGGAGTTATAGTTTATGTAGGTAAGACAAGCTATGATATAAAGATTGGAAGTAATAACTGGTGTGTTGAAGATCAAGACATCGAACTGGCCTACACCGCTGCACAGACAGACGAACCAGATCGCACCTTTGTCGAGTATTCTGGTGGGAGGTTAGAAATAAAAAACCCACCACCAGGCACAAGTGGTGCTTCTATCCGCACCTTCGACACAGGAGCAACCCGCGACACAGCCGAGGGTAAACTGGACTACGTGAGGGCATTGTCACCTATAGTCCTGCGTCGGTATGTGCAATACCTAAACAAGCATAGGCTACAATCCGATGGTTCGTACCGGGATTTCGATAACTGGAAGAAAGGCATTCCACAAGAGACCTATCTAAGTAGTGGGGCACGTCATTTTATGGCTGTTTGGCTACTGGCTGAGGGTTATGAGGTATCAGACAACCACGGCCCGGTCAACGAAGAGGACGCCCTGTGTGGTGAAATTTTCAACGCAATGGGCAAACTGCATGAAATATTGAAGGCGAAATTAAATGTGGCAAGATAACGTAAATGGATTATTTGAGTTTCTAAGTGGATTTTTTATCCTACTTCATTGTGTTAAAATGTTTAAGGATAAAAAAATACGAGGTGTGAGTTTATTGGCTGCTGTTTATTTCACTACTTGGAGCTATTGGAATTTACATTATTATCCACATCTTGAACAATGGTGGAGTTTTGGTGGGGGTGTTTTTACTACAATGGTACATACTCTTTGGTTTTTTATGATAGTGTATTACATTTGGAAGGAAAAACATGAATACTAAGATCGTGACATACACAGGCAAGTCCTTTGACTTGCTCAACCCAACACCAGAAATGGTGTGTATAGAGGACATTGCTCGCTCCCTGAGCTTGCTGTGCCGGTATACGGGCCATACCAAGGAGTTCTATAGTGTAGCTCAACACTGTGTACTGATGGTCAAATCAAACTTATTTAATGACCCATTGGCTGTGCTACTCCATGATGCAGCCGAGGCTTATATCGGGGATATGTCGAGTCCTTGGAAGCAGTTGTTGTGGATACATAGGTTCCGGGGAAGTGAGGCATCTGTTCAGTCTGTTAAAGACTACGAAAACAGAATCCAAAAAGTAATAGGAACAGCACTGGGAGTTGACCTATCTCACTCTCCAGAAGTCAAAGAGATTGATAACAGGATGTATGCCACAGAAATCCGTGACCTGATGCCAGAGTCCGAGGAGTTTGGAAAATGGCGGGGTAATTTGAAGCCTTTTGATTTCCATATAACACCTTGGGAATGGTTCTCAGCAGAACAAATATTCTTACGAACATACTATGAATTGAAGGAGACCAAATGAGCCGAGTCCTCATCATAGGCGACCCTCACGAACCACCTTGTCACCCTGGATACCGAGCGTTTTATCAGAAACCAAAGGAGATCAAATGCCAACCCCAAAATTAGACACAAAAACACAACAAAAAATTGAACAAGACTTAGCAGCGGGAAAAACCGCTAAGTCAATTATGAAATCTTACGGAGTGAGTGCTGGGACTGTTAGCAATGTGAAAAATGGTATCCTCGCAACAGATTTAGAACTTAAAAGGCTTCAACAACGAGCTTCTGATTCAGGTCGTAGGTATAAAAATGCTCTGTTAGAAATCGACCGACTTAATAAAGAACTCCAACAATTCGTAACAGTCACAGACCACATGAGGTATTTTCGTCCTGCGATTATTAAACCAAAACAAGGTGGAAAAGGTGAGGCCACCGCGATGGTTTCGATAACAGATTGGCATTTTGAAGAAACTGTTGACCTTGCCGCAGTTAATGGAGTGAATGAGTTTAATCTTAAAATTGCACAAAAAAGAATAGAACGATTATGGCAGAGTGTCGCTGGGATTGTAGATATGTGTCGAACCAAAGACCGGATTGACACAATTGTTGTTATGCTCCTTGGTGATTTGGTTAATGGTTGGATTCACGAAGAATTTTTAGTTACAAACTCTCTAACACCCCCCGAAGCTGTTTTACAAGTTTTTGATGCTTTGATACCTGGATTAAATTTTTTACTCAAAGAAACAAAAGCCAAGGAACTTATTGTACCATGTGTATGTGGTAATCATGGTCGGATTACAAAACGAAAAATGTCTAAGAAGAGTGCTGAGACTACTTATGATTGGCTTATCTATCAACTACTTGCTCGGTGGTTTGAAGCCCAAGGTGAAAAACGAATTCGATTTATATTACCACGTGGTGACATAACCTACATCAAAATATATGATAAGGTTATACGCCTTACACATGGTGACAACATCAGATACCAAGGTGGAATTGGTGGGGTACACATCCCATTACGGAAAGCATTAGATAGGTGGAACACCTGTATGCGGGCTGATTATAATTATTTGGGGCATTGGCATACAAATCTATCTGGTGAAGATTATCGAATGAGCGGGTCTCTGATTGGTTATAATGAATTTTGTATCCGCATTAAGGCACAATACCAACCAGCAAGTCAAGCATTTGAGTTGCAACATCCCCGTTACGGGGCAACTGGAGCTTTTCCGCTTATATTGTCTTAGGTGAACTAATGTCCAAAGGATCAGCAAGACGCCCAACAGCCATTACCCGCGAAGAACACGAACTCAGATGAAAGTTGGCTGAGGGCCGGATCACGTTCGATGAGTTCGAGAAGCGGTATAAGGTGTTGGCCCAGCAGGGTAAGACTAAAAGGAGGTTCTAATGGAAGCGTTTATAATATGGGTGAGACATAATAAAAAAGCATGGATTGATAAGCGTCATACCTGTGGTGAAATAATTGCAAGAGATCGAGGGCAAAAAGAAGGTTGGCGGGCCGCTTTGGAATGGACATTAAAAACAGCAAAAGAATTGGACGAGCAAGATATCCCTATTGATATGGGGGATGTAATCAGACAAGAACTGGAGACCGAGGACTAATGACCAAACCCAACCCAGACCTGATACCAATACGACGACCCATCTCCCCGCTCACGGCTGATAGGGTCGCCCAGGTTACGTTTGATCGGCTCGTGGCCGGGTGGGGGCTGGTCAACGTCAAGAAGATTGTTAAGGCTCTGAGTGGACAGGTGAAGGCCGAGGCCAAGCGTAGGAAAGGGATGAAGGGGAAATGAGATGAAAGACTATACGGCAGGACTAATAAGACATCGTTGTTCAAATTTGATGCGAATAGGTAAACCAATAAAAATTTACAAGGACGACGAAAAAAAGGTGGATTGTCCAAATTGTAAAAAGAGGATTCAAGTATATATCACTAAAAAATTCTACCGCCATGTATCAACAGCGAGGGTAATATGCCCCTAAACAAATTCAGAAACCAATCCTGCCCCTGCAAATCAGGGAAGAAGTTCAAGTACTGCTGTCTCCAAGACCATTACGATGCACGGGCCAAGGTGGTGACACCGATACAGAAACAAGAGAAGGCCAAAGAGCAGAAGTATTGGAAAAAGAAGTATGATGATGCTACATTAAATAAAATCAGTGCTTCAGTAGGAGAATCAAGTGTCTGATTACAAAACCATACTCGAACAGGTAAGCTACCCAACCGACATTCTATGTCTTGATTTCGAGTCATATTTCGACACCGAATACAGCCTCGACAAGATGTCCACGATAGAATATATCAACGACCCTCGGTTTGAGTTGACGGGGTTGGGATACGGGCAGTGTGGTAGAATGGCATTTATCCCCCCACACTTAGTAAAATTTTTCCTTGATGATGAAGTAGCATGGGACACTACCACCATCCTCGTCAAGCACGCCCGATTCGATGTTACCATACTCCAGAACCACTTCAATATAATTCCCAAATATATCATTGACCTCGAAGACCTCAGTCGTCACTACGATTCTCGCATGTCCCATAAGCTCAAAGACCTTGCCCCAATGTTTGGCCTCAAACCCAAGGGTGATACCATGCAGTTTAAGGGTCTACACTGGGTCGACATGACCCCTTACCAGCATAAAAACTTGGCCGAGTATACCATAACCGATGTCGAGGACGAAACAGAACTATTCAAAATACTCCTACCCAAATTGACCAATCCCAAAACCGAACTCGCCTTGGCACGTCACACCCTTGATCTCTGGTTGCACAAAAGGTTCGTAGTTGATCTCGACTTGGCCAGCAAAATCAAAGTACAAATGCGAGGTAAGATAGCCTCGGCCATAGCCGCATCAGGTCACACACCCAAAGAACTCCGCAGTAAGAAATTCGTAGGTTGGTTACAAGAAGTACTCCCTGATGGCGGGACCGTACCAATGAAACAAGGCAAGCGGGGTAACATCCCGGCTTTGGCTAAGACCGATGCGGAATGTCAACAGCTTGCGGTACATTCCAAAAAAGAAGTTCGTGATCTTATTGCTGCTAAACAAGGAGCAAGCGAATGGAACGCGCATATTAAGAAGGTTGGTAATATCGTTTCCCAATCTATAGCTAATGGTGGTTTGCTTCGGGTAGCAATGAGTCACAATGGATGTCATACTGGTCGTTGGAGTGGTTGTGAAAAATATAATTTGCTTAATATGACCAAACGAGATCGTGATGGTATTATAACAGACCCACTAAAAAAAGAGACTCGTAAAACACTCTCAGCCCCAAAGGGATATATTTTTGGTGTTTGTGATTCATGTCAGATCGAAGCTCGTATTGCTTTTTGGCTTGCTGGGCAACAGGATATGCTCGATAAGTTTGCTGAGGGAGTTGATTTATACTCTGAATATGCGTCTGAATTATTCAATGAGCCAGTACGTAAACCAAAAAAAGACGATCCCCCTGATATATTTTTTAGACTTGATCTTATGCGTAACACCATCGGAAAAACGAATATGTTAGGCGACCAGTATGGTCTTGGGGCAACTCGGTTCTATAATAATTGTTTATCTAACCCAATCCTTCGGCCTTTGTTTGACAATGGAACTTATAATTTCAAATTTTGTAAACAAGCTATTGACCTTTACCGGAGTAATTGTTATAAAGTACCCCAATATTGGGACGAAGTAGAAAAGGCGTTCCGCCGAGTGATTAGGTTCCCGCACCTTGAAGTTAAGGTGGGGTTGATGATATTCAGGTGTGTAGGTACTACTGTTGAAATAGAACTACCCTCTGGCCGGGTACTGTATTATCGCCACTGTAAAATCGACAGAAAGAAAAAAATCAAATGGCATCACGGGACACTATGGGGTGGTAGTATTTTAGAGAATATAGATCAGGCCATTAGTCGGTGTCTGTTAGGCTATTGGATACTGAAATGTGAAGAAGTTGGTATCCCTATTCAGATGCACATATATGATGATATAACAACGATATTGCCTGTCGATCAGGCCGATGAGCTACTGGCCAAGCAGATGGAAATCATGCGGTCTCTGCCCGACTGGGCTGCGGGGTTGCCGGTGGATGTTGAGGGTAAGTTATCAAGGACTTTGTAGGAGACAGAGAAATGAAAATTAAAACAGCGATCAAACATTTTGTCAAAGAGGATAAATTAAAAGAATTTAATTGGTTGGGTAATTTATTTATAGCTATAATATGTATTCCATGCAACATTCTATTTCTTAGGGAACCAAAATGAACCCAACCCGTAGACAATTCCTAAAACAAGCAGCAGTCACGGTCGCTGCGACTGTTGTGGCTCCGAGTGTATTGGCTGGGAGGGAACCATCAGTTTGTAAAGGCTTTCCGGGGTATAAACAGCAGCCGTATATGAAATGGAGAAATTATACTTGCACTTATAATTCTGCACATCAAGAAGATGCTGTAGATAAAATGAGAGTAGCTTCCAAAGCCCGCCCCTTCAAAGTTCCTCTTGGTGGCTGGATATGAAAACCAAAAAACAAAAAATCCTCGACTTTAACACCTTCTACGAAGCAGCCAAGGTCGGTCAACGCCCGAAACGCCAATCCAAGAGTGGCATCCCAACTCACCCGGTCGTGCCTGTACCCCCACTACCGGAACTGGGCAAGGGCGGGGTGCAAGATTTATGCTACAGATGGCTCAAAGCCCGGCGTATCCTATGTAATACCCATGCCTGCGGGTCTGGGCCGGGCCATGCCATCTATGGGATTAAACACTCTGGGGACATTCACGGCTATCTACCTGATGGAAGGGGATTCGAGATTGAGACCAAACCGGGCAAGGGAGGCAGGCTGAGTACTGGCCAACAGGAACGGATGATGGATGTTCTGGCCACGGGGGGGTTGTATTTTGTGGTGCATGGGGTTGCCGAGTTAGAGTATTATATGAAGGGGTTGGTATGATAGTGTTTCATGTATGTTCCTATAAGAAACTGCAAAGATATATGAAAACTGGTTATATAATTCCCCCGGTAAAAGCATGGGAAGTCATTGAACAAGCAAAACGTATGAGTATTAGCACGGGTAGAAGAATCATATTAAGACTACGATTCCCTAATAATGCAGCTAAACTCAAGGGCCATTTCAATCAGGCTCGTGTATTATATAACAAATATAAAATAGAGAATATATAATGCAGAGACCGAGACAAACGACTCAACAACTGATACAAGGGGACTGTCTTGAAGTCATGGCTGGTATGGAACCAGACAGTAAAGATTTAGTTTTTGGCTCACCACCCTACGAAGACGCTCGTACTTATGGTATTGATTTTAATATCAAGGGACAGGAATGGGTTGATTGGATGGTTCAGGTGTATATCGAGTCACTTCGGGTATGTAAAGGGCTTGTGGCTTTTGTGGTTCAGGGCAAAACCAAAAAATTTCGTTGGTCAGCCACCCCTGCCCTTCTTATGGCCGATCTGCATCGTAATGGGATACATTTACGAGATTGTGTTATTTTCCATAGATATGGTATTCCTGGTAGTGGTGGTCCTGATTGGCTTCGGCACGATATAGAGTATATCATTTGTGCAACATCTGGAGGTAAACTCCCGTGGAGTAACAATATTGCTTGTGGGAAGCCACCTAAATATAAAACTGGTGGGGCTATGTCACACAGATTAAAAAATGGCAACCGCAAAGAAGTTCCTTCATGGTTCAAAGATGGTATGCATACAGGTAAACAAAATACATATCGTATACCCGAAATATCTAATCCCGGTAATTTATACCAACATGGGGCCGCTGGTGGTTGTAATATTGGTTCCAAACTCGCCCACGAAAACGAAGCCCCATTTCCAGAGAAATTAGCTGAGTTCTTTATCAAATCCTTCTGCCCGCCCGGAGGGACAGTCCTCGATCCGTTCATGGGATCAGGAACAACACTGGCCGTAGCTAAGAAAAATAACCGTAATAGTATTGGTATTGATATAAGGGAATCACAAATAGAACTAACACAAAGGAGACTAAAATGAAACCGTACCTGGTAACAGTAGAAGCAAAACTCAAATATACTATAGAAGTCCACGCCGAGACCGAGACCGAGGCCGAACAGACAGCCGAGGAACTGGACATCGACAACATTGAGAACGCCGGGGAGTTCGTAGAACTGATGGGTGTTGAGGCCATTGATGTAGAATGTCTATTATCAGAAAAAGAAGAAAAGGAAGAGGACATGGCTTTGGCAGAGGCCACAGCAGAGGCTTCGGAGGAGGCCATAAATGAACGGGATCAAGAGATGATTGATAGTCTACCACCCTTATCTGAACCAGTATCCCGGCCAACAGACCCAGCAAACCCGGCAGCAGACACGGCTTCGGGGGATGAGGTAGTGGAATCAGACCCAGACATAGTGGCGGAACAGAATGTGGCGACAGACAATGAGACAGTCATCTTGGCAGCAGATGGGACGATTGCGGAGGGGGCCAACCATGAGTAAGAAAGTTGAAATATTTCGGGTGCTTCGTTATGTGGGAACCCCTGAATTTATCGGGGAACACATAGAAAAAAGAGGTGTTAAAGGTAGACGCCAAATGGAAGGGAAATACGTTGGTTGTTTTATAGAAGAAGCGTTTCTTGGTGAGACCCCCAAGGCAATAGAACAGGAGGCCGATCATGACTGACCAATTAAACCTATCAGCAACCTCCATCCAATGCTTCAAATCATGCCCAATGAGATACTATTACCGTTACATCCTTGGCCTCACCCCCATCGAGGATACGGACGCCCTCCGGGTCGGTACTAATTATCATAGGATACAGGAGATAGCCGATGCCGAGCCGGGCGGGGTGTGTGAGTGCATAGATGATGGACAACTTGCAAAAGAGTGCACACTTTGTGGAGGCATTGGTACTAACCCAGAAGACCCGATGGACGCCGTGATCCGACATCTCAACGAGCGGTATGATACACCGCCCCTGTCTAAGACCGTAGAGGAGTGGGAGACCGAGAAGATCACCCTACTCTACACTCTGGTCGGCTACCGTTGGTGGTACGAACAACAGGACGCAGGGTACGATGTCGAGAGCCTGGAACAGAGCTTCGACATCCCCCTGCTGTCGCCCAACACTGGGGCCAAGCTCAAAGGGAATCTTAGAGGTAAAATAGACCGGGTGTTCTCGGCTGGCCCGGCCAACAGGTTCGTCCACGATTACAAGTCCACCAGTAAAAGCATCGACCCTGATTCGACATTCTGGGCACACCTTACGTTAGACACCCAGACCCGGCTCTATACCTACGCAGCCAAACAGCTGGGACTGGGGATGTGTGGGGTATTATATGATGCCTGGCACAAGCCGGGGATCAAGCCTAAGAAATTGTCACAGGCTGATAGTAAAAAGTTCGTGGCTTCGGGGGAGTACTGTGGTGAAAAATTTGAGATCAAGACGGAATCAGGTGGTGATATAGGTGTGATCGCTGTCAACGGGTCGCAGGCTGATATTGAACCTGGAGCCAAAGAAGGCACGTTCGCCATCAGAGAGACCCCACAGATGTTCGGTGCTCGACTACTGGCTGACATCACCGAGCGACCAGAGTTCTACTTCGCCCGGAAGGAGATCGTCCACCACAGTACAGACATCGAGGCGTTTCAGTGGGAACTATTTAATATCTATCATAGCATCAGGCAGATGAAACTGAGGGACAGATGGTGGGGTGATGAATCCCAATGCGAGGCCACGTTCAAATGTCCGTATATTGATTTCTGTTACAACCATATTAACTTGGGGCCGGATGATGTCCCTGAGAATTTTCAGAAAAGGGGTGTTAAATGATACAATATATAGCTATTGTTGAACTACCAATTATTATAGGGTTATTACTTGTAATTGCTATACACACGGGAAGGAGTAAAAAATGAGACCAATACCACCTAAACCCGGAACCAAACCATCACCGAGGCCCGGCTCCGGCCCGGCCAAGCAGTTCACCATAGAGCAGTGGGATGGGTCAACGTCTGGTGAGAAGGTGATGCTCTATGCCGAAACAGGTATGGGTAAGACCACCCTCGCTTCAATGTCACCCAACCCGGTATTCATCGGCCTTGATGACGGTGGCCGGAAACTCAAACATCCTCAGACTGGGGAACTCTTGCGACACATTCCCAACATTAGTACGTTCGAGGATGTCCGGGCTGCTCTGGGAGCTTGCCTGACCCTTGATTGTGATACGGTTGTGATAGACACAGGGACTATCCTTGAATCATGGGCTGAGGCTTACGTGCTGAAAACAGTACCCACTCCCCAAACTGCAAAACAAAAGAATCTTGAGAGTTATGGTTATGGCAAGGGGTACAAACATCTGTATGATGCTATGCGACTACCTCTACTTGATTGCGACCGACTGATTGAAGCGGGCAAGAATGTTATAGTGATTTGTCAGTCAGTCAACAACAAAAAGGCCAATCCCGCTGGTGACGATTACCTATGTAATGAGCCTCGGTTATACCATAGTCGAGCATATTCAGTCCTCTTAATGTGGTGTGAATGGGCTGACCACATCCTTCGTATCGACTATCAGGGAACATGGGTAAAGAAGACCAACCCAGATGCTTCATTTGGTAAGGTATCAGGTGACGTCACCCGTGTAGTTCAAGCCAAAGAGGAGACTTATTTCAAAGCCAAAAGTCGAACACTGGATGATCCAGTGATAGCGTTTAGTACCAAGGACGATGATTCGTTGTGGACGTTGATGTTCCAGAAAGGGGAATAGAGATGGCACGTAAATTTAGTATAGGAGATACGGTAGAGGTTGTATCTGGGCCTGTGAATAGTGTGAAAATAGGGCATAAAGGTAAGGTAATAGGTTATGGACCGGGTATACCATATCCTTACTTGGTGCAACGAAGAAATGGTAATACAGGTGCTTTTAGTACAAGAGAACTCAAACTAATCAGAAAGGGAACTAAAAATGGGACTAATTAATCAAGTAGGTTACTTCAAGGGTTACATAGTAGATGGTGGGCTGGGACAGTCAAGTGGTGGTTTGCCACAAGAAGAATGGGCACTTAAAGCAGAAGAAGTTTATGACGGAGATAATCAAGAATATGTCCCAGTAGACAATGAACACGATGAGATTACAGCGTATTTGATCCTTATGAGTTATAAAGATAAGGAAACCAAAACTGCCCAACAGATAAAGAAGATTACAGGATGGGACGGAGCCAGTTACGTAGACCTATGTGAAATGGACTTGGCTAATGTGCCATTATCATTCCTGGTAGAGGAAAATACCTATGAGGGCAATACAACACTTCAGGTCTCATGGGTGGCCGAACCCGAAGCCCCACCAACCAGGTCAGTAAGTAAAATTAGTAAGGAAGACGCGCAGGCACTTCAGCAACGCTACGCTGGTATCCTCGCTTCGACCAAGGCTCCGACTAAGGCTGCATCGGCTAAGTCAGGCAAACCGGCAGCGACCGAGCCAGAGACCAAGACAGAGACCGAGCCAAAGACTACGGCTAAGGGTAAGAAAACTTCATCTAAGACCATCAGACCGATCGCTCCTAAGACCACAACACCAGTGGGTAAATGCTCGGCTGATGATGCATACAATACCTGTCACAAATTGAAACGGGATGACGTGACGGTTGAGAAGCTGAACGAGTTGTGGACAGCGGCTGCGGCTGAGGTCAACAAGGACGAGGCCAAGATCACAGAAGAGCAGTGGTTCCAGATCAAGGAGAATCTATTGAAGGCTGTGAGTAAGGTGTAACGAACTCTGGCGAGGCGGTGGCGGTAGCCTGATATGTTTGTTAAGGCGATGTATAAAACCCAACTAAAGAAGCAACCGTATTGCGGTTTGAATAGGAACCGCCCGCCTCGCTAATTTTTGGGAGTGATTGAGATGGAACTACAAATAAACCCTAACAAATTAGTACGTATAACAGAAAATCATGGTGGTTATCTTAGCGGGGAATGTGTAGTTTGTGGGGCATCAGGATGGTTTGACGGAAAATTAGGACGTAAATATGGTGACAAAAAGAATCCTGGGGCTGATTTAGAACATAAAAAGAATTGTCCCATAAACAAGGAAATTTAACCCATGCCTAACCTAAACACGTTCCACGACATCTATGTACAGAACATTGCAAGGTTCCCAGTCCTCTATGACGAACTCGCCAGTCAACTCGGCGTATCGCCAGAATCCACGTTCAAAATAGGTACTGGCCTGATCCCACTGGATGAGCAGGGCAATTGGTCATGGACAACCCCGGAACGTGATGCACAGGGGATAGTAACTGGCCTCTCCAAACGACTCATAGGTGGTTCCAAGTACATGGTCAAAGGCTCAAAACGTGGCCTGATCTACGCGGTCAACCACGACATCACACGCTATGAGAAACGACAATGGGTACGAGTCTCAATAGACCACCCGTGCCCCCTTTGTGACAAACCGGATGGATGCCTGTACCCAGAAGGAGAATACGACAATCCTAATGCCGTGATCTGTGTTCACATTGCTTCGGGTGCGGCCAAACCAATGGAAATCGGCCAC
>Ga0114923_10000654_pt1 | contig 26249 bp, 26 predicted proteins | sample SumtaG_FD_89578 | JGI IMG/M metagenome (GOLD analysis project Ga0114923, IMG submission 89578) | Deep subsurface microbial communities from Indian Ocean to uncover new lineages of life (NeLLi) - Sumatra_00157 metaG | ecosystem: Environmental > Aquatic > Marine > Oceanic > Sediment | place: near...
CTCCCTCTTTACTAATCTTTTCAACCCTATACACTTCTGTCAATACTAAAACTCTCTGCTAGAAAAGGGTGTCTTGACCACTCGGACCTCCAATTTCAACATCCCTCTCATCCTTCCAAATTTTCACTTCCCCGAAAACACCGTCATAACCCGGAGCAATAAAGATATCACCGGCTCTCACTTTTTTAACCGCCTCCGCAATCTTACTTCCAACATTTTTATTAATATCCTGGAAACCGGTTTCAAATAAAATCTTAAATTCATTTCCAAGTTCGGAAATCATTTTCTCATACGTACTCTGTACCGCTTTTGTAGCAACTCCGACACCAAAAGATTCTGCAATAATTTCCATAAGTGGAACCATCATGACATACGGTTTTCTTTTACCTTTTCTATCCTTTATCCAGCGCACGCCGTTTTTATCCGTCTCGGCTTCTGTCTCAATTTCGAAAGATGCAAGTTTCTCAACCCGACTCACCACACCGATAGTCAAATTCTTGCCGCAAACAGGACACGATAATCCTTTACTTTTAGTCTCTTTTGGGGAATAAACTACTTTGCACTTTCTATGGCCGGTATAATGATATTTGCCCTCCTCAGGGTAGAATTCTATCGTATATAAAATCTTACTACTGCCCTTATCCCATAGGGCATCGTGCACTGCATCATAAGTAAGCTCATCAACTTGAAACACTGTTGATTCTCTTCCTAGCTTCTGTGGTGAGTGAGCGTCTCCGAAAGAAACAATTCGACGGTTTAAATTTTCCTCAATCTTCCAATTCATTGCCGGATCGGACGATAAACCCGTTTCAACAGCCGGAATATTATCGGTTAGATCCTCAAATGCATCATATAGGCTTTCATATCCGCTCATTTGACCATAAAAACCATACCAGGGAGTCCACACATGGGCAGGAATAACCAAAGCCCCGGAATTCACCGAAAAGGCAATGCTGGCCACTTGATAAAGACTAAGCCCCACAATTGGCCTGCCATCCGAAAAAAGGTTTGCACCATGTTTTGTAAGTTCCGAGTTAAACTTTTTAACATCTGATAATTTTGGCAAATAAACCAATAAGTGTACTCTCCTACCCTTTCCTTTATGGGAATAAATACAAGAAATCTCTGATGTGAGTAAAAACCTTGTCTTACTTTTTGACTTTTTAAGTTTATAAATTCCATTCTCTGTTTCCTTAAGATTCGCTTCCAACTCTTTAAACCACATTGGATGAGTAAAGTCGCCCGTCCCTACTAAATCTATCCCCTTTTTGTCTGCCCAGCTTGCAATAGTTGGCAATGTCATTGAAGAGCTAACGGCACGGGCATATTTTGAGTGAAGTTCCAAATCCGCAACAATCCGCATGTATTTTATGCTCCGCAGCACAAGCCACGGGTGAAGAAATTTTAACACAACGTGTACAAGTATCCTATATCAACTCAAGGCAACACCCGGAAACTACAAAAATTACAAATATTACATACATTAGAAGCATTACACCAGCCTCCCAGCGATCCAGCCTATGTTTGGTGCGAATGAAATACCAAAAAGCTAAGAATATTATAATAAAGGCTGCTACCGCGACAAAATATTCGTTTACGGCAATAAGCTTTATTGGTTTTATCAAGGCAACCAATCCGATGATAAGAGTGGAGTTTGCAATTGTCGACCCCAGTAAATTGCCAAAAAACATCGACGGCTCGCGTTCTTCAAGAGATCTAAGGGAAAACGCAAATTCGGGAAGCGAAGTACCGACAGCAATAACAACTAAACCGATGACAAACTCCGGCATTTGGATTGTTGATGCTAAATGTACAGCTACTTTGACAATTATGTCCGCAGAAAATAGCATAAGAGCAATCCCGACAAAAAGTCTTCCGAATTCTTTTCTTTTCTTTGAATCAATGTGGTTAAACTGTCTAAAAAAACGGTAAACAAAATGTTCTTCCTGCTGCTCCTTTCCGATTTGTACATAACGGGTTCTAAAAAAACTGGTTGCATTCGCAAGATACACCGCTATAAGCACCAAGCCGTCCACACGACTAAGTGTTCCATCCAGCAAAAGCACAAGTGGAATTACTGAAGCAACCAATGCTACCCAAATCTCACGCTTCATATATTCTCCATGAACTCGTACGCGTCCCGCAATAAAAGCCGCTAAACCGCCAATTAATGCGATATTTGCAATATTCGAACCCATTATGGCTCCCAAAGAAATACTTGGCGCACCCTCAAGTGCGGAGGTTATTCCGACAAAAAGTTCCGGAAAAGAGGTGCCTAACGCAAGTATAATCGCCGAAAACGCAAATATTTTCGTTTTAGTCTGCCTGCTAATCCTCCGTATGGCAATAATTACCATATCGGTAGATTTAATTAGAACAAAAGAAAATAGAATTATGACAATAATCAGTCCGCCAATCATGTTAAGTACCCAATGCTCTCCTTTCCTTTAATAGATGTTTTGACACTTCAATTATTATAAACATTAAAATAGACGCGGTAAAAACCAATCCCCAATGGGCAAAGCTAAGTACGGTAACGCCAAAAAAACTTCTTAGCCCCGGAGTTGTAAAAGGTAATACCTGTAAACCCAGCCCTACCAATACCGATACATTCAGCCACATATTATCAAATGGATTTTCTACCCAGAAAGGTTCTTTTAACGTCTTTATCGAAAATACATATACTAACGAGTTCACCCCAAGAGTTGCAAAAGCGATTGAACGAGCCAATTCGATATTGTTCGTTGTTTGATAAAAATATACAAATAAAATTAATGCCATCAACCCTCCGGTTAGTGATACGATTAGTATTAACTCCCGCATCCAAACTGTAACCATACCTTCACGAGGAGAGCGCGGCTTTCTTTGCATCAAGTCAGGTGCTTTCGGGTCGATTGTCAATGCAAGGTCCGGAAATCCATCAGAAACCAAGTTAATCCAAAGAATCTGGGCAGCGGTTACGGGAAGCGGCAAACCGGGTATTACTGTTGCACTCAGTACTATTACGCCAACAACTGCAAATATTTCCTCAAACGAATCACTCATCAGATAAAGAATAATTTTCCTAACGTTATCAAAAATACCTCTACCCTCTTCAATTGCGGCAATTATTGTTGCAAATGACGAATCCATTAGCACCAAATCGGCCGACTCTTTAGCCACGTCCGTTGCTTCTCCCACCACTATCCCAATGTCGGCCTTTTTCAAGGCCGGTGCATCGTTAACACCATCGCCCATCATAGCAACAACTTCACCATTCTTCTTCAAAGCTTGTACTACTTTTAACTTCTGTTCCGGAGTCGTACGCGCAAAAAGCATAACACCTTTCCTTCCCTTAAGATGATTGGCAAGTTTTTCCTCCGTAAACTCCGCCAAATTGCTGCCTAAAACTATGTAGTCCTCATTAACGTCGATTCCAAGCTGATGCATTACAGACACGGCGGTCTGTGAATAATCCCCCGTTATTACAATAAGACTAATTCCTGCAGTCTTTGTTTTTGATAGTGCTTCTTTTACACCACTTCTTATGGGATCGCTAAATGCCAAAAGCCCAATCCACTCAAGAGAATTCGTAACATCTCTTTTTTCAAGCGTGTTATTTTTTTTACTTACTGCCTTTCGTGCCATTCCCATTACTCTCTTCCCCTCTTTAGTTAACTCATCAATCTTTTTACCTATTTCTTCTTTCTTCTCCACTTCCAAATCTGACCACTTTAACAAGTATTCGGGGGCGCCGTTGACAAAAATCATATTGTTCTCTTCATCCCATTTATTCATGCATGCAAAAAATCTCTCTTTAGACGAAAACGGGATCGAGTCGATCCGTTTGTGTTTTTTCAGCACGTCCTTGTAATTTGTTACTTTTTTCTTACCAAATTCAAAAGCTGCTATTACAATCGGGTCATCTAGGTCATTTGCTATAACAGACTGAAACGCTAAGCGGCTATCGTCACCTGCCAATTCAACAACTTGCATTTTACCCTCTGTTAATGTCCCTGTTTTATCAATACAAATAGTTGTCACTCCCCCAAGTGTTTCGGCGGAAATTAAATTTCTTACCAACCCCTTCTTTTTTAATATTCGCTGCATTCCAATCGCCAATACGACAGTTAAACCGACCAAAATACCTTCAGGAATTGCTGATACCGCCAACGCAACAGAAATTTTAAAAAGCTCGTTTAGCTCAATCTTCCTAAGCAAACCAACAATAAAAACAAAGGCAGTTAGAAATATTACTAAATAAGTAAGCTGTTTAGAAAACTTTACGAGCTGTTTTCGCAAAGGTGTATCTTCATCAGGCTCTTGTAAAGATTGCGCAATTTTACCAACTTCGGTTTCTTCACCTGTGTATTTAACCGTCATTTTCCCTTGTCCCGAGGATATAATTGTGCCCATAAATATCTTCTTCCCAACCGTCTTTGAAACAGGAACCGACTCTCCCGTCAAAATCGCCTCATCGATAAAGAGTCTATTTGCTTCTGCGATCACCCCATCCGCAGGTACCTTTTCCCCTTGAGAAAGAATCGCAACATCCCCCGGCACTACTCCCGACACGTCAATTGTTTTAACAGCACCGTCACGTATAACTTTGGCTGTTGGATGAATAAGTTTTTTTAATGCGTATAAAGCACGAGATGCCTTTCTTTCCTGAATAAATCCCAAGATGCCATTCGTTAAAATTGCGACAGCAATAATTGTAGTATCCGCAACCTCACGAAGAAAAAAAGTAACAAGCCCCGCAGCTACTAATATGTAAACAAGTGGGTTTTTTATCTGTGCAAGCAGTATCGAAAAGTCGGTTGGCGGGGGTATTTCGGGCAATACATTGGGCCCATGCTTTTCCAGCGCTTTCTTTGCCTCCTCCGAAGTTAGGCCTTTCGCCTCATTTTTCATTATCTTATGCTATCACAGTAAATGATATTAGAATATTAAGATATTAGGTATCAAGAGTATCATGGGTAGCACGAGTAGCACGGGTAAAGAAATTGCTTCACCAGTAAATTATGAAGCCTGGACCAAATATGCCGTCAAAATTTCAATCTTTCCAATTCTTCAATTTTAATCCCGTGTGTTTTGAGCTTAGTAAATGCCGTCAAAATTTCAATCTTGATGAGACAAGTGAGTACTTTTAAAGTGTTTGCAATTGTTTGACTTCTCCGATGTGCATCGGAGAGGAGTCTTGCAAACATAGTACGAACGAGACGAAGAACTATTGAAATTTTGCAGGCTGCCATTCTTTGGTTACTTTCTTAGGCAAGTAAGAAAGTAACAATCACCGTTTATTGAAGCTTAAACAATTTCTTGACTTCGGAAACCGTTGTTGCAGATGTTGCAGATTTGTCATCACGAAACTTAACCAATCTCGGAAATCGAAGTGCATACCCCGATGTATGTTTTGGGCTTTTGGTAATCTCATCCGCCGCTAATTCAACAACCAATTTCGGCCCAACCCAATAATCAGGTTCCAGGTCTTTGGGAACTTCATAACCTTTAGGTTTCTCTTTCGTCTCAAACTTACTTAATCTCTTCTTTAACTCTCGAAATTGGTCATCGGTAAGCCCTGTTCCTACTTTTGTAATTGTTTGTATTTTTTGACCGGTTATGACTCCCACTAAAAATTGACCAATTCCAAACCCCGCTCTTCTCCCCCTACCCCTTGTGTAACCTAAAACCACACAATCTATTGTGTCGACAAGTTTTGCTTTGGCTTTTTCTTCCTCCTTCATCTTCACCCAGCGCCAACCTGTTCTACCGGCAACATACCGGCTATTTGTTCTTTTAACCATTATCCCCTCCATACCTTCTTTCAACTCCTGATGCATGAGTGCGTTTATCCTTTCAGGCTCTTTGGTAACTTCATATTTCACAATTTCAAGCAGTTTGCTTTTGTTAACCGTTTTCTCCAATACCTTTCGTCTTTCAAGGTAAGGTTCCTTAAGTTGCGATTTTCCGTCGGCCAATAGCACATCAAAAACGTAAAATTTAATTGCCACCTTGGAAGCAATTTCTTCTATCCGATGTTTTCTCCTGCGCGTCATTGTCTGCTGAAAATTAGCTAATGCCTTCCTTTCTTCATCAACCCCAATCGCTTCCGTATCCAAAATGATTTCGTCTGACACAACATGTTTATCAACACTTTCAAGCTCGGGAAACATCCATGAATTTTCATTCAAATTCCGAGTGTATGCTTTTACCTTGCAATCTTTCTTGCCATTAAAACCGCTTCTTTTGAAGTGAATTTGGATACGAAGACCGTCAAATTTCGGTTCAACTGCAACTTCCTCCATCTTTTTAATCATTTCAGTAGGACTTTTAAGCCTCTGTGCGAGCATTGGAAGCACCGGTACACCAACTTTTGGTTTTACTTTTTTAACTGCCTTATCAATTCCTTCTTCTTTAACTGCTTTTGCCAACAATCCCACATCCGGAAGCACATTATATGCTGCTTCTAACTCTGCTTTCCTACTCTTATCACCAGCCTCCATCCAACTTAGTGCATCAAGAATTGTTTTATCCGAAAAACCGAGACGAAGTTTGCCAACAGGAATCCTGGCCACAAATTTCGAGCTTCTTGCATCAAGCGAAGACAGAAGTTTAGCCATATCTTTTATCTTCCTATCCTGACTTCCCTCACCCTCATCTTGGGCAATGTGCAACAGTTTCTCGTATACACTCAAAACTGTTAGTGATCCGTAATCCGTGATCCGTGATCCGGATTTACTACTCAATTTATAAGCTACTTCTCCTAAATCACCCACTCTTTTATATAACTCTGTTACGTTTTTCTTTTCCAAACTGTACGCGAAAGCCAGTGCTTTCAACATCATTCTCTCAGCAATATTAAAAACAATACCTTTATAGCGCGGGGCAAGACAACCTAGGAAAAGGTAAACTATCTTGTCAATTTCCGCACCACTTGACTTAATAAATAATTCGGAGAGTGTCTTCGTTATCTCAATTCTCGAACTTGTCCTTTCAAGTTTATCTAAATAAACACTTAATTCACTGAATTTCATGCACCCCAATTATACCTTATAAGAAATTTCTAATTCCTAATTTCTAATTTCTAAACTCGCAGAGATAACTTTGCTACACTTGGCTTGTTAAATATGAAGAAAAGAAAACGTAAGCAAAAATAACTACTCCGATAAATATGAAGCCGAATATTATGCTCAAAATTCCACCCGCTTCCTCATGCATTATCCTATTAAGACCGTCACCAACCAAAGTCAAACCAAAAAGACTTGGTAGTACAAGTATCATATATAAAAACTGTGGATCATTCGTCGACATATTAATAAACTATTGCTATTTACTGACTAATTATATATCTTGATGCTTTCGTTTTCCCCTCTTTTTTTACGATACCTTTGCTCATTAAAGCATTAAGGTCTCGTAGTATTGTATCCTCCGATACCATTGACAAAACTCCCTTCAAATCCTGCATTGGTACAGGCCCCACCTCCGATAAATATTCAATTAGTTTCATTTGCCGCTCGGTCAGTGCTACCTGTTCTCCAATTTTGCCTTTCAGTTTCGAGTCAATTGAAATTTTTCTTATTCTATCTTTAATCTTTATTAGTTCGATAGCTACTACCTTTGTGAAATATTCCAGCCAAACAGTCAGGTCTCGAGCGGCAATGTTTTTTGATAATTTATCAACCTTTGCAAACGCATCGTAATACGCCCTCAAGTCATTATCAAAATATTCCTCAAGCGAAAATAGTCTCTTTATGTCATAATTCTCCCTCATTAATACCAGGTTTGAAAAAGCTCTTACGCATCTTCCGTTGCCCTCAACAAAAGGATGAATTGTAACAAGTACATAATGCGTAGCCCCGGCAAGAAGTATCGGGTGTACCTCTTTTGCGTTTTTAGAGTTAAGCCACTCGAAAAAATCGTCTATTAAATATGGAACTTCTACAAAGGGCGGGGGCCGTAAAATAATTTCACCACTTCCCTCGTCTTTAATTACAACCTGCGTTTTCCTGAATACTCCAACCTTGTCCTTCTCAACAACCCCCTTAACCGTGTCCTTATGAATATCCAAAAGCATTTCCTTATCATATCCCCCTCTTTTTGAAGAAAGCTCGTCCAAGAGTTTCATTACATTTCTGTAATTTATGACTTCCTGAACGTCCCGATCATGAGCAACTACCTTTTTACCCTCCAAAACCTCTTTTACCTGATCGAGGTTATCAAGGCCTACCCCCTCAATGTGAGTTCCGTGATGCACGGTTCTTGCAATAGCTTCCGTTTTGAATTGCTTTTCGTAATAAGGAACAAGTGGTGCATTTTCAATAACCTCCTTTGCAGCCTCAATCTCACCGATGTCTTTTAGTATCTTGTTGGTTATGGTAAATTTGGGAGTAAACATGGTTTTTGTAACACGTAATACGTAACAAGTAATAAGTTAGGACTGTGATTTCATTAACTTCCAAAGTAATTTACCACAGCTTTCTCTCTTCATCGCCACTTCTTTGCAGTCCTTGTAAGTTAGATACTTTCTCTTTATAGAAAATTTCAATAGATAATCGACTTCGGCAAGTGATCCCAATGCTATCTTAAGAAACCTACGAAACTCATTTTTATTATTCCTCGCATGACCTTCTACAATATTTAGAGGAACTGATAAAACTGCCCTTCGCAATTGTGAAGTCATTCCGTAAAGTTCATGCTTTGGAAATTTATCAGTTAACTCATAAACCTCCCAGGCAAGTTCATCCGCTACTTGCCATGCTATTAATTTTTGATAACCAACCAACTTGTTACCTATCACTTGTCACCTATTTACAATTTTACCGCATATTTTGCGGAAAAAACAGCCGGTAAATTTTTGATATGACATCCTCCCCGCTCTAACAAGCGGGGTTTTTGTTCGCCTGTGGCGAACATCACCTCTAAAGAAGGATGACGTACCAGGTTCAATTCCTTGTCGCAGACTCAAGCTTTGCTTATCCCCGTTTATAAAACGGGGTTTTCTTGAATCTGATATAATATCCAACTATGCTTAACTTTGTAAAAACAAACCCTATCGTAAAAATCGAAAGTAAAACTATTAGCTCATTGAAGCGTTCAAGAATTGATAGAGTTTTAAATCGTTATAAAATAACTCTCTTCCACGAGCAGGATCCAAACGAAGTCGTCCCCTCCTTTCAGGAAATTTTAAACAAAATCAATTATTCGGTTCTCAAACTACCCAATAAACCATGGGAAATTAACTATACTTACAACAATTCTTCGGGCACAACAAGAGTACATCTCCATAATGAGTACCTGCCCAAAAAACCGACATTAATTTTTCATCACGGACTTGCTTCCCACAATCAACTTCACCTAAAAGTTTTTTTGAACGAGGATTTTGTTAATAAATTTAATATCTTCTCAATCCGAGCCAGCAATCATGAATCAACGGCAAAAGTACTCAATAGCTGCATTAACAATTTTACAAATCTCGCTGCAACAACCTGCGCCTCTGTCCTTGCGGCTGACGAAATCGTAGATTTTCATAAAAATAACAGCTCAAAACCTGTAATTATGGTCGGGCTTTCGCTGGGTGGGGCTGTAGTTAGCCTGCATTACTTCTTTTTCAATGCCGCAGACGTATATTTTCCAATACTCGCTTACCCGAATTTTGGGAAAATTATGATACGCAAATCCCACAAGGGATTTATCCACAAATACGAAAAAATGGCAAAAAACAAATCTTTATTTGATTGTTTTGACATACCTAAAGAGTTGAAAAATCGAGCCGATAAAAATAAGGCTTTCCCGATACTCGGCAAGCAGGATGAGTTTATAAACTTTCAAGATGCTTCAAGATTCTGGAAGGGATATAAATTAGAAACGTTCAACGTTGGCCACTATACAATTGTATTTAAAATCAATAAGCTTAGAAGATACATTTTATCCAACTTCGCGAAAATTAATAAATAAAAATACTTTTACAAATATGCCAAACAAAGATCAAATAAGTCCAAGACAAGAGAAACACGTTAAGGAAGTCCAAAAACAAAAACGTATTGAGAGAAAGCTCTTCCAAGAAGCTCGCCAGTTCCGTCGTCAATTCGCTAAACAAGCTTTTAAGCTCGTAACAAGCGGTTTTGGACTCGTTGCAGCTCTTGCCTGGAATGAACTTATTAAAGAAGTAGTAAATTTATATATAAAGCCTTACTTTGGAGAAAATTCCGGGCTTATATCGCTTGCGATATACGCAATTATCGTCACTTGTCTTGCGGTCCTCGTTACTTACCAACTGAGTAAATTTGCGGAGAAGAAAGAAGATTAATCTTTTGATCCCTTCTTGGTTTCTCCTGCTCTTTTAAAATCTCTTCTCATTCTGTCAAAGGGCAAACTACTAAAGAGCGGGCTAACAGGAATTTCTTCATCCGATTTAGTATTAACTAATTTATATTGACTTGGTCTCAAGCCCTTTTCTTCTGCCTCCTCTTGACTGAAACCTTGAAAATGAGGTACCCACGTAGATCCTGGAACGGAAGGGGGGGGTTCTCCGTCACAACCAGCAGGTTGAATAATAATTGATTCTTCCTTCTCACCTTCTTGATCCGGCATACATCTATTTTACACTCGCAATTCAATCTTTTCTACCTTCTCAAAATCCTCAATAAAATGCGGGTCTGCGGTTGTTACTATTGTTTGCTGTCCTTTTATTGCTTCCCTAACAATTTCTCTATGCTCGTGGTCAAGTTCGGAGAAAATATCGTCTAAAAGCAGCGTTGGCACATCCGAAGTAACCCTTTCAATATAGGAAAGTTCGGCTAGCTTGAGCCATAAAACACTCATTCGCTGTTCCCCCCTGCTCCCGTATCTCGCCAAATCCCTGCCTGCCGGCAGGCTGGCCTTCTTTCTTTTACCTTTTTTCAAAAAGAAACAAAAGTCATCCCTATGAGGACCGACTAAAGTTGTTGCTGCCGCAACTTCTTCTTCTTTATACTGCTCAAGCCGTGCTTCAGAAATTGCCGATTTGTCATAATCGAGAGAAAAATCCTGGCCATTAAAATCGGGGGTAGAGTTAACAAAATCAATAAATTCAGCCCGCTTTTGGCCAATATAATCGCCATTTTTGATAAGAAGCCTATTCCAAAAAATAAGTTGTGATCTTGGTAGACCCTGCCTGCCGGCAGGCAAGGCCTCTTCCCGAATCCTATACAAAAGCCTGTTTCTTTGCCTTAATCCTTTCTCGTAGGAAAGAATGGCTCGTCGATATTCCCTGTCTACCTGAGATAGCACAAAATCCAGAAACTTACGCCTTATGCTTGGAGACTCGGTTACCAGGTCTAGGTCCCAAGGACCAAATAATACAACACGAAAATTCGCCGCAAAATTAAAAAGTCTTCTTGATATACCATTTATCAACAATTTCTTTCGCGGAGCCCGCTCCTTCTTCTCATCCGGCTCTTCCCCAACAGTAATTTCACCTCGAGTCAGAACTATTTCTAAATCAGTTTTCTCACCATCAGCGGAAATCCGTCCACCAATCCGCGAAATCTCTTCCCGGTGACTGATCATCTCCTCTTCAACCCTCGCTCGGTAACTTTTCCCAGTAGAAAGCATGTACAGACTTTCTAGAATATTAGTTTTACCCGAAGCATTCGGGCCTACGATAACAGTAAGTTTAGGAGAAAACTTAAATTTTTTTCTTGTAAAATTCCTAAAATTGGATAGCTGTAAGGTTTTAATCAACATTATTTCTGATAGGCCAAGTCAAACTTGGCAAGTGGGCCTGCCCGCAAAACCTACACCTCAGTGTTGGCAGGCGGGACAATAATTGGTGCCACGACCTCCTAATTTTATCTTTTTAATCTTTGCTTTCTTACACTTTCTGCATGATTGACCCTCTCGACCGTAGACTAAAAAATGATCTTGATATGAACCTTCATTGCCTAAAGCATCTAGGTAATATTGATCAGAAGCACCTCGATACTTAATACCGGCTTTTAGTACCCTTTCAATTGCATTAAACAACTTAGACTGCTCTCTTAAACTTAAACTGTTCGCCTTCCTTCTGGGATCAATACCAGCAAGCCATAATGCTTCACATGCATAAATATTTCCAATACCAGCGATTTTCTTTTGATCCATAAGAACAATTTTTATAGCTCGAGAGGTTGAGGCAAGAATGGTGCGGAGTTCCTCGATGCTGAATCCATCCAAAGGTTCCGAGCCTAAATCAACCAGAAGTTCCTCTAGTTTTTCGCTATTTTCTACTAGCCTAAGCCAACCAAACTTTCGAGAATCAGCAAACCGAAGTTCTTTCTCTCCGCTTAACTTTAAAACCACATGCTGCCAATTATCTTTAGGGGTGTCTTTTTTCCTAACCAAAAGACGTCCGGTCATTTTTAGATGAACCGTTAATATTTTTCCATTGGAAAGCATAATCTGAAGAAGCTTACCCCGCCTTTTAAGAGCTTTAATTGTGCTATCAACTACTCCCTTTTTTACTTCTGCCAATGATGGCTTAACTTGCTTGGGAGAATCAGTTGTTATATCTAAAATCCTTTTCCCAATAACTAGCCTAGATAAATCTCTTTTAATAGTTTCGACTTCCGGTAACTCAGGCATAACAATTTAATCAGCGATAATCTGTTTTATATATCCGCGAAAATCCTTCTCAAACCTCTCTTTACTAAATCTCCTTGCGTTTTCTCTTAATTTCTCCTCATCCCACCTTATCTTGCTAAACCTGCTAATAGCCTCCTCTAATGTCTTTTCATCAGTATCGTTAATTAAAATACCCGTTTCCCCATCAACAACCGATTCTTTAAATCCTCCCCCGTTAAATGCAATAACAGGAGTCCCGGCCGCTTGTGCTTCAACAACGGTCATTCCAAAATCTTCATTGCGTGCGAGCGCAATACATCCTTTTGCCTTTCCGTATAACTGATAAAGTCGTTCGTCATTGACTCTCCCCAAAGGTTCTACATTACCACCCGACAATTTCTTAAGCTTCTTCTCAACATCCGAAAATCCGTGTGCTTCCCCCACAATTTTTAATTTCACCTTAGACTTAGACTGCAAACCTTTTACTGCTTGTGCAGTCTCTTCCAATCCTTTTGCACCAACAAGTCTTGACACTATTAGAAGGTAATTCTCTTTTTTCAAATCCCGAGTCACTTTGATTATTTTTTCTACTTCGACGGGTGGATAAATAACCACCGACTTTTTCCTATAAAATTTCTCAATCCGAGCTGAAACGTTTTTCGAGTTCGCTATCCAATAAACTACTTCTTGTGCAGAATTAAAATCATATATCCTCATAAAATGGCCCACAACTTTCGAATATATTTTCACCGGCCAAAACTTAGTAAAACCAACCGAGGTTTCATACCCATAAAGCCACCTGGGTGGAGTGTGGCAATACGCAACCACCTTTGTTTTAGGACCAACTTTGAAGCCGCGAGCTATATACCAACTGCAAGATGTAATAACCAAATCGTAATTAGATAAATCCATACTTTTCCAAACAAGGGGGGCTAAAAACCTTAACGGACTGTAAAGTTTACCGACTTTAAGAAGCGGACTCAACCAACTTTCGTGAATTTCCTTATCCTTAAATTCCCTATCTGCAGTTGAGTTCTTCACCTTGAAAGCCGTATATATGGGAGCCTCCGGATACATATCGGCCAGCGTTCTCAAAACACGCTCCGCTCCTCCATACTCCTTAATGTAGTCGTGTACTATCGCTACACGCTTTTTGGTATTAGGTATCATGAATTATGTATTATGTATTTTTTCAGTACCTTTAATTAACCCATTTACTAACTTTTGAACTTTTGTAGATTGTAATTGAAACGCTTTCAGCTCTTCTTTGTTAAGATAGCCTACACCTTTTGCAATGATTGCTTGACTTTGTGGCTCTGTTAAGGAACCATGAGACATAAAATAGAATTGAATTTTCTCTTTTTTAGTTCTTCTACTGAATCCCTCAGCAATATTACTAGAAACTGAAATGGCAGCTCTTCTCATTTGCGTAACTAAAGTATAGCTTTCCTTTCGAGGAAACTCGTCGGTAAATTTGTAAATTAACTTAACCAATGAATACGCTTCTTTCCACGCAATTAAGTCTGTGAACTTTCGAATTTTAACACTCATACCTAATACTTAATACTTTATACAAAATACTAAAACAGACTTCCTTGTCGCTCTTTTTCTATTTCCTCCCCTACCTTTTTTACCCTCTTTGTTAGGGTTCTAAAGCCAAATTCGGAAAAGAGATTAAGAACATTGTCGCTATCCACTTTCCAAGCTTTGGCCGAATCAATATCATGTGTGAACTTCACATCTTTTACAATCTTCGCTAACTTATAAGATAAGTTGGCGTCTTTTCTACCTTTTATTAACCTCTCTTGGACAAGTTTTTCAACTTTACCAAGATTTTTATAAATATAATCCTTTGATTTAAACTTTGACAGTAAGCTAACTGCTGTTTTTGGACCTATGCCACGGACTCCCGGATAATTGTCAGAGGGATCACCTACCAAAGCTTTATAATCAACAATCTGCTTAGGTGTCACCTCTAACTTCTCAACAACTTCTTTCTCCCCCATCAGTTGAGCATCTGACAAACCTCTTTTGGGAAAATAAACTTTTGTCTTCTCAGTAACCAATTGCAATATATCTTTATCCCCTGTAACGATTACTATCTCGTCCATATCCTTCTCAGACTCCTTCGCTAAAGTCCCAATTATATCGTCGGCCTCATAACCTGCTTTTTCGTACACCGGAATACCAATCGCATAAAGAACGTCTTTAGCTTTTTCAAATTGACTCAAGAGAGCTTTTTCCGTAGGAGGGCGTTGTGCCTGGTAAGCCTTGAATTCCTTATGTCTGAATGTGGGTTCTTTCCTGTCAAAAGCCACCGCAATATGTGTAGGTTGTAAGTCCTGTATAACCCTAAGAAGCATCGAAACAAGTCCGTAGACTGCGTTAATTGGCTCCCCACGCCTCGTTGTCAGAGGAGGCAGGGCATGATACCCGCGATGCATTATGGCATTCCCATCTATAAGTACTAATTTAGACATATGGATATTTTACCAGAAGTTAGAATTAAGAATAATGAATTAAGGATTGTGGGATAAATATTTATTACCCTGCCCTCTTCCCTTTTATAATTTCCCGGAAACGTGTTCCGGCAAAGGGATTCCTAAAAAGAGTTCTTCGAGATTCTTCAGGCTCTCTTGACCAATTTCTTGGTCCAAAAGATGTGTCATGTCTTTCGCCCACAGTCATCTCGGAACCATTTTCTGTATCCCCAGGCACTTTATCTGGTGCCAGTCTTTTAGGTTCCTCGCAAAGCGGTTCTAAAATATCAAATCCATTTTGACTTTCGCAACCCATTCTAATTATCTTTCACCTCCCAATTTCTAATTAACCAATCAACAAATCAACTAATCTTCGAATTCTTTTTCCCCACAATTTTCTCAAAATCTTCTCTATCAAGTGTTTCCTTTTTAAGAAGTTTCTCAACAACCTTATCTAGTTTACCCTTTTCTTTCTTAATCAAAGCAGCAGCTTCACTGTACGCTTTTTCAATAATTTTATTTATTTCATTATCCACCTTTTCCTGCATTGCTGGACTTACCTGTGCCGGCTCATACCAAGTTTGTTTCCCCATTTCATCAAAATCAAATTGAGGGCCCAAATTAGTAGGTCCAAGATCGCTCATCCCAAAATCGACAACCATCGCACGAGCTAACCGGGTTGCATGTTCAATATCATTTGATGCTCCCGCAGTCATTTCATTGAATACTATCTGCTCAGCGGCACGTCCTCCAAGCATAGCTGTTATTTTTGCAAGCAGCCTCGTTTTAGTTTCGTGAGTTCTATCTGCCGCAGGGGGAATTAGAGTGTGTCCCAAACTCATTCCTCTTGCAACAATTGAAATTCTATGAACCGGGTCCATTATTGGCAGAGAATGTGTTACGACTGCGTGCCCGGCTTCGTGATAGGCGGTAATTTTCCTGTCTTCATCACTCTGTAGTCTTTTCTTTGCAGGACCAAGCTTAACTTTCGTTGCCGCCTCTTCAATATCATCCATGTTTATTTCCTTTTTATTCTCCCTTGCAGCATGAATTGCGGCCTCGTTCAACATATTTTCAATATCGGCTCCGGAAAATCCTACCGTTCTGTCTGCCACCCTACTCCAATTGATATTTTTTACGAATTTTTTACCCTTTGCATGAATTTTAAGTATTCCCTCTCTCCCCTCCTTGTCCGGCATATCAAGCATTACACGTCTGTCAAACCTCCCCGGTCTCAGAAGAGCGGGATCCAACAAATCACCTCTGTTTGTTGCCGCAAGGACAACTACTTTGTCGTTAGGAGTAAATCCATCCATTTCAACCAGAATTTGATTTAGTGTTTGTTCGCGCTCATCATGGCCTCCAACAAAACCCCGCCCCCTCTGTCTTCCGATTGCATCAATTTCATCAATAAAAATAATGGAGGGTGCTTTTGTTTTTGCCGTCGAAAAAAGATCACGGACTCTACTTGCTCCCACTCCGACAAGCATTTCCATAAATTCACTTCCCGCCATTGAGAAGAATGGCACATCTGCCTCTCCTGCAACAGCTCTGGCAAGTAAAGTCTTACCTACACCAGCAGAACCAAATAAAATTACTCCTTTAGGTGCTCTTGCCCCTATTTTACGGTATTTAGAGGGATTCTTTAGAAAGTCGACAACTTCTTCCAATTCTTTCTTTGCGTCTTCAACTCCGGCGACGTGGGCAAAAGTAATGGGCTGTTTGCCTTTGGCGAAAAGTTTTGCTCTACTTCTACCGAAAGAGAATATATCCTGAGCTCCTCTTGTCTGAGATCTCATTATGAAGAAAAATAGTGCTCCGAAAAGTATAACCGGGAGAAGGATTCCCGCAATCTCTCCTATTGTTTTTGCAAGAGACTGGTCAACAATTGTGTAATTAACGGAAGTAGGCTGAATTCCTGCTTTATCCAGTAAGTCGGCAAAACTTTCACCTTCCTCTTTTGTTGCCAATTTTGTCGTTCCGTCATTGTAAGTCATTATCAACTTTTCATCCTGAACCAAGACTTCCTGCACTTTTTTATCTTTTATATCATTCAAAGCTTGAGAAGTATCCACTTTGCTTTCAGTGGACTGAAGTTGAAAAACAGAAATTAGAAAAGGCAAGAAAAAAAGTAGTAAAAATAATCCAATAAGTATCTTCCAAAGGTTAAGCTTCAATTTAAACTTTACCTGCTTTTTGCCTTTGGGTGCTTTTTTTGGTTTCAATTTTTTAATATTTTTCAAAGGGTCCATGGTTTTAGGTTATTAGTAACAAGTAACAGGTGACAAGTCATTTTGTTTGATTACGAAGCAATATTAACAGATATTGAACCTAAATGCCAACGCACTTAGCTAATTTTCGTCCCGTTCGGGACTTTCTCGGAAGGTTCAAGAAGAACGGGTTTCTCGGCAGTTTCCGAATCCATTACCTTAATGGGCTTATCCAAATTTATCACTCCCGCAAGCATCATTCCCTCACTAAAATCGCCCTTGGGCCCAATCTTCTTAGGTTCAAGATTAACAATAAAGGGATACTGTTTGCCCTCCAAATCTTTAGCTTTATAAAATCCCAATATTCCTACAAAGATTATGCGTTCCCCTATCTCATCACCTCTGCCTGATCTTACCTCTCGGCTTTTAGCCCCGCAGCTGCGGGGACGCCGCGAGGAGCGGTCTTCGGCGGACTTCGCTTCGCTCGCAATGCCTCCACCAAAATCTACAGTTAATTTCATTACCCAGTGTGACCAATTAGGAATCTCTGCTTTTACCACCATCCCAATACGAATATCCATTTTCTGAAAATCTTTATAGCTAATGTTCATGATACTAATCTACGAATTAATCCGAATACTACGAATAGATACTAATTACCTTGATTGAAGCTCTTTTACCTGATAATTCACCTCATTTGTATTATTAGTATCATTCGTACACATTAGTATATTGGTATCTTAAACAAGTCCCATTTTTATCTTCACTTCTTTTAAGGTTTTCTTTGCAATCTTTTTTGCCTTTTTCCCTCCCTCTTCGATTACTTTATCAATATACTCCGTATCCTTCTCTAATTTCTTTCTCTTTTCCTGAATTGGCTTCAATTCAGCATATATTGCTTTAGCCAAATCTTCTTTCAACTGCCCATATTGTATTCCGGTTGACGTGTATTGCTTTTCATACTCCCCCCTTTTATCCTTGCCCTGAAATATTTCCACAAGCATTAATAAATTAGCTACTCCACCTTTTTCAGGAACCTTATCTCCTTTCCCTGAGTCGGTTGGCGAACTAGCTAATTTCTTTTTTATAATACTTAAATCATCGGTCAAATTAATAAAACTCCCGGGGACACTTTTACTCATCTTCCCTTCCCCTGTGAGTGACGGTACATAATGCCCTTCGGTTTTAAATTGTTCAGGTTCGGGGAAATCAGTTCCATACTTCTCATTCATCTTCCTTGCAACCTCACGTGCTACTTCCAAATGTGGCAACTGGTCGTCTCCTACAGGAACAGCATTTGCCTTATAAGTCAAAATGTCTGCTGCCATTAAAACCGGATAATATAAAAGCGCCATATTTACATTTTTTGGATTATTTTTTACTTTTTCTTTATAAGTTGGCAGGTGTTGCATTCTCGCAACAGTCATTACAGAAGAGAAAAGGTATGCCAACTCAACATGCTCGGGTATATGAGATTGTATAAATAAAGTACTTTTTTCAGGATCTAGACCGGCTGCTAAATAATCTAAAACAACATGACGAACGTTTTCTTGAAACTTCTTGGGGTCATAATTAACGTTAATTGAATGTAAATCCGCCACGAAATAAAAGGTTTCATAGTCAGAGTCCTCTTGCAATGCAAACATTCCCTGAATTGCTCCAAGGTAGTTTCCTAAATGCAATCTATCGTTTGCCCTGATACCAGATAAAACTCGCTTTTTTACCATACTTTGCTGATTTTACCACCATTGAGGCCAATATTGAAGCGTGATATAATAACAAGCTACTGCGTGCGGGGTAGTGTACGGCTGCACGGAAGGCTCATAATCTTCCAGACTAGGTTCAACTCCTAGCCCCGCAACAAATTTTGTAATGCAAAATTTTTGTGGGGCCAAGCTCTGCTTATCCCCGCAACACGTTCGACAAGCTCAGTATCTGTGGGGCCAAGGTTCTCACGAAGTGAGGTTCTTTACCCCGCAACATCGTCGTGAAGCAACGATTGCTTTCGTTCCGCATGTAATTTGAGACACTTGGAACTTTAGCTTTTCGTCGTTCACTCCTCTCAAAATCCCTTTGGAATTTTGTCTGTGAGTAATACAATCCGCATTTGCGGATTGAAAGGAACAACCGACTGGCGGCCAAATATCCCGAGAATTCTCGGGATGAGGGAGAGCGCGACGTGTTGCGACGCGCTAGAGTAGCTCAGGGGTAGAGCAGTCGTTTCAGGTTGTTCAATTTTTGCCAGTGTAGCTCAGGGGTAGAGCACAGGATTCATAAACCTGCGGTCGGTGGTTCGATTCCACCCACTGGCACAAAAATTGGAAGCGACAGGCCGTCGGTTCAAACCCGACCTCTAGCACAAAGTACTTGTAGTAAAACATCTGGACGGTGTTCGCACTTTCGCGAAGCGAATGATAGCGGCACGTCAGACGTGCCTGCCACGTTTTACTGTGGCGGAGGAACGAGTATTCCACCCGCCGGCACACCATTAAAAGACCTTCATAAATCAAATAATTGTGCCCACTTCTTCCAATTTGGGTCGGGAAGTACTTCTTCCTCTTCGTGAATTTCAGGAGCAAGTTTTCTCAACACCTCATCCTCGGGCAGGACAATCACTATCTCCCCTTCTTTTGCAAGACCCAGCTTGTCTCTTAATTGCTTCTCGACGAACTCAATATTTCTAACCTCTTTGATTTTTTCCTCAAGGCGCTGATTTTCTTCTTTCAATTTATCAACCTGCTCTTGAGCTTCTTCTATCCCTAAATTTACTGCACCTGTCCTTGTAATACTTCTATACAAAGAAAGAGAAAGAGCAATAAATATTAATAACAGAAAAAGCGAGGAAAGCTTTTTAACCCTCTCCGTAAACATATTTATCAGATTTGTTTTCATTTTGAACCTATCTCATAAGGATACATACTACTACCTAATTAGCTTTGTTTAGTTGACCTTTTTTAAAAAACTATGTTATCATAACGTTTATAGGCCTTAAAAAGGACTACTAAGGCTCAACAACGAGCGTTAAGCTCGTTTTTGTTGAGAAAATAACATATTTATTATGGCACAAAATCCATTAAAGAGTCTGCTCCCAAGGTTCATACAGAGTTTGGAAGAAAAGGGACGCTCCCCTTCTACGATATTAGCTTATAGAGCAGATCTTGAGCAGCTATTGGGTTTCCTTCAAAAGAAAAGTAAAGTAACACCCGACCAAGTACAACAAAGCGAAATCGAAACTTTCAGAGACACACTCCTTAATCAAAAGTACACCCCAAAATCCGTATCAAGAAAACTAAACGCCGTTAAGACTTTCTTTAGGTGGCTCGTTTCCGAAAAACAAATTACATCAAATCCAGCAGAGGATGTTGCACACCCCAAAATAGAGGTTGCAATGCCAAAATTCCTTTCTCAGCTTGAATATAGAGCTTTAAGGGATGTTGTAAGAGATGATGCAAGAATTTCGGCAATTATCGAGTTAATACTTCAAACGGGTTTGAGAATTTCTGAAGTTGCAAACCTGAAAATTGATAACGCACAAGACACTGAGATAACTGTTGAAGCATACGCCACTCAACCTAAACGCAATATTCCACTTAATAAAAGGGCGAAAGAGGCACTGGACGCATATCTAAAAGTAAGAACAAAAACAGACTCCCCCTTTGTTTTTGTAAGTAAAAACGGAAAACCTCTTGCGGTAAGAAACATAAGGGCGGCAGTTGACAGGTATCTTCAAAAGGCAGAAATTTCTCAATACTCGGTTAACGATTTAAGAACCACTTTTGTTGTTGAAAATCTCAAAAATGGAGTCGATCTAATTCTTTTATCACAAGCTGTGGGACACAAAAGACTCTCCACGACCGAGCGTTATCTTGAACTTGCAGAAATACAATCTCCCGGTAAAAAGCAGCAACTCACAGAACTTTAAGCAAACTTTTTCCTCAATTCTTTAATCTGCCTTCTTCTGATAATAAGCCTCTTATCGGATTTTGCAATCTTTTCAGCCTTCTCCAAATACCGAACGGCTTCTTTTGGGTCATCGTCTTTTAATAGCTCTGCCAACCGCCCATAACAACCTGACTCCCAAACGTTTATTAGAAAGTCATCTACCTTAACTGCTCCATCCTGAATTTCTTTTAAACCTGCAAGCATTGTTTTCTTTCCGTTCTTCTTTTGACCTCTCCTATACAATGCCTCGCCCAAGTGATATCTAAAATCGCCCTTTTCGGACAAAGGACCCGTGTAATGCTCGAGAGATAATTTATAATTATTTATCGCTTGGGGATAATTTTCAAAAAGCATTGCCACTTCTCCCAACCTGAAATACGAAGTCGATAATTTATCTTTTAGTCCCCTGTCCTTTACAATTTCAAGCATAGATTCAGCATCTTTTTGTGCAAGTATTGCATACGAAGTATCTCCTGTAAGGAGAAAGTAGTGTTTCCATGTTAACGTCCTATCTTTTAACACGTTCACCATCCCCCGATAGTTGCCTATCTTTTGATAACCTACAATCGCATGATCAAGAAATTGCAGCGCAGACAAATGATCATCTTTCTCACGAGCATTACTCCCTTTTGCATGTAGTTCTTTGGGAGTATATTTTGACAAATTAAGAAGTTTCGACATACATGGTGCGCCCGCTTGGACTCGAACCAAGGACCCCTAACTTATAAGATTAGTGCTCTAACCACTGAGCTACGGGCGCAAGTTGGGTAATTATATCAAAATTCAATCACTTTTTCGAAGGTTTTTTCGGTCTGCCCCTTCCCCCTCTCTTCACTGCTCCATCAATATCCTCCCAATCCCGCACCTTTCTAATTTTCAAATTCTTCTTCCATGCTGCCTCAAGCACGGACAAATCAACTTTTAGCTTCCTTGCTAAGCCCAAAAGAGCAACTGTATCTTTAGGAAAACACTTCAACCCGAATCCGACGAAGGGAGTCTTTCCGAGAAATGAGGGCAGTATTCTCTTATCCGCGCCTACCATTTTAACAACATCGTCATAATTGATGTCCAACTTCTTGGCCAACTCACAAAATTCATTACCGAAAATAACCTTCGTAGCCATAAATGTATTACTCATATATTTGACCATCTCGGCTATGGTTGGGTCGGTTGTAAAAATCTTTACTTTGTAACCAAGTACATCTCTATGCAGTCTTGCAATTCTATTGGCAACGTCTTCGTCATACGCTCCGATAACTATCCTGTCGGGGTGCAGGAAATCCCAAGGTGCATTAACTTCCGTTAAAAATTCAGGGTTCATTGCAAACTTCACTTTCGGATATTTCTTTGCATACTTATCAGTCGTACCCGGAACAACTGTGGACTTAATAATTAAAGGAGTATTTTTCCCGGATATCTTTTTCGCAATACCCCCAATGACTTTATTCATTATTGAAAGATCTATCCTGGAATAGTCAGCCTTCATTGGCGTCGGAATACACACAAATATAAAGTCCGCTTTACTGATAATTTCCTCTATTGAAGTTGACCCTTTCTTGTAAGGGTCGTTCCACATAATATTATGTGCTTTGCCAAATCCCTTACCGGTAGCTTGTCCTACAATCCCCCAACCAACAATCCCCAAATTTGCCATTACCCAAGCAAAATATCACAATTTTGCTCTTCTTGCAATCTCGGACTCAACAAGTCTTATATCACGTCCGTATTTCAATCTATTCATCTCTTGTATTATCTCCGACACTTTCGGATTCATCATAGCCTTTTGCTTAACCATATCCTTAAATAAATTCATAGAAAATGGAGGAACAGGTTCATTATTTACAATCGTTTTTATATAAACATGGTATTTCTCAATATTAAGTAGGTCATCTTCGGAAAATACAGGTGCAAACTCGTGAGCCAGGTAATTTGCATCCGATACTCCGACTCGATAGCAAATCACCGTTCCAACGTTCCCAAAAATAGAATTTTTCACATCTTCATCAATTTGACCAATAAATTGGTTTGCCACACAAAGCCCCAAATGATATTTTCGGGATTCCGAAAGAATCTGGGCAAAGTCCGGAGTCGCGAAGTTTTGAAACTCGTCAACATATAGGTAAAAATCACGGCGCTGGTCTTCGGGTGTATCAGACCTGCTCATTGCTGCCATTAATATTCTTGGAATTAACACCAGTCCCAAGAAGCTTGAGTTTTCTTCTCCGATCTCGCCTTTTGAAAGGTTAATAAATAAAATTTTTCCCTGATCCATTATATCTCTGAACGAAAAAGAAGATTCCGATTGGCCAATTATATTTCGTATCATCTTGTTAGTGACAAAGCGTCCGAATTTGGAAGTTATATAATCAAGGACTTCCGACTTATGAAAGTCTGAAGTTTGAGCAATCTGGTCGGTCCAATAACGTCTCACGATAGGGTCGGTTACTTTCGGTAAAAGCTCCTGAACAAACTTCACGTCTGTTAAAATTCTCATAACCTCAATAAACGTAGAGCCTTCGGAGCTCATTGCAGTTAGCATTGCATTTCTAATTGCGTGCTCAAACCTTGGCCCGACAATGCCGGTTTTATAAGGGTCAAAAAGTTTATACATCATATTAATAACTGCCGTTGCGACAAAATGCTTTTGGTCCTCAGTCTTTGCCTCCAGCAAGTTCAATCCCATCGGACGTTCGGTATCTGCCGGATGAAAGTAAATAACATCCTCGGCTCTCTCGGGAGGCACCATTTGCAGTAAGTCCTCAATAGCATCCCCGTGAGGGTCCATAAAGCAAAGACCCCTGCCCGCCTTCATGTCCTGAAGTATCAAGTCTTTCAATAGCTCCGACTTACCCGTTCCAGTTTTTCCGATAATATACATATGTCGCATTCTGTCAAGCTCGTTAATATGAACAGGCCTCTCTACTCCCCTATACTTACTTTTACCAAGATAGAGCCCTTCCGTCGGAATTCCCTGGGGAGCAGGAGCAGTTTTTGCATAAAGCCAATAAATATGATGTGTAGTTACTTGCCTATTGGGAAAATGAAAAATTGTTGCCAGCTCTTCGGAGTTCAAAATCGAAATTCTATTACCCCAGAAGTGGAAAAGTGATTGATATCGATAGATAAAATTTTCTATAAACGAACCCTTTCTTCTTATCTTCCTACTCGTAAACCCATTCAAATCTCCGGCGAACTGTCCAAATGCACTTGTAATATTTGTCAAGTGAGCTCCGGCTGAGGCTTCGTTATCCGAAACCACGACTATTCGAATGTTAGTCTCAAACCCTGGTTTTGATACTTTATTTTCAACCGCTTCAAGCGTCTTTGCAGGAACCGAAAACTTTGCTTTTTCGGGGTCAGACTCCTGCTTCTTGGTGGTCGATGTGAAGTCTTTTCCTACCTTTTGCCAGTCAGGTTCTACGGGAGAGATGGTAACTTGAATTGCTGCTCCTTCATTTTCTCCCATTTTCGCAAGAGCAGAAGTAATAGCCGAAAGCGGATCCGTTGGTAAATCCTTGTATGTCTTTATCGGATAGAAATTATCTTTTTTAAGCTGAAGCGATTTGTAAGCAACCTTACCTTCTTCGGTAAAAATATTGTATTCGGGAACTTCCTTTATTTCCGCATCCGGGTACGCTCCATGAATTTGTTTTTCTATCAAATCCTGAAAAGATTTAGGAGTCCAAACATAAAACTTAATCTCCTCCAACCTCGCAACAATCTCAAAAGAAACTGTCGGTTGTGTTGCATATTTTTGCTTCCATCCCCCCTTTTTAATCGAATAAAGGGCGGTAAACAATTGCTCCATCGCATCAATCTTTACTTCGTTATTCTTCGGAACTCCTATCTGGAGAAGTACCGAATCAACAGATCTCTCTTCTCTTCCCCTGCCCCGCAGGAAAGCCAATGCAACAATTGCTCCTCCAACAATTAAAAATAGAAAAAATCCTGAAAAAACCAGTGTAATAATAACTAGCGTATAATCAATCGTAAGAGGGCCTGTCATTTATTGTCTCCTTTCCCAACTATCTTCCATCCGAAATGTTTCGCTTTCTTGATTATTCTAAGCCAAAACATTGCAAGCCAAGTAATTGAAGCTGTGGGAGCACCTTTTGATAAGTCTTCAAGCTTACTTTTTGCTGCCGGAACACTAACTGTCTTTGTTGGTGTTGGCTTTATTAATGGTTGACCTTTATCATCAGTCACTTGGGCAGTAAATTGAGTTGGGGTAACACTTACGCCGCTCCTTTCAATATGAGGCGGAATCTCGGGTGTATCAATAACCTCCTCCACCCCTTCGGGAGCTTGTTGCGGTTCTTTTTCCGGAGTAGCTACCATGACATAATCATTCTAGCAAATCACCAAGGCAAAATCTTGAAGCAAAAATATACTATTTTTTGATCTTCCAGGTTTCCTCTTCTACACTTTTACTAAAATTGGCCTTTCTTGCAAACATAAAAAGACCATCGGATAATCGATTTAGATAAATAAGTATCTGAGGCTTAACGCTTTCTTCTTTACTTAAGCCGACAACCTCTCTTTCCGCGCGTCGTGCTATAGTACGTGCAAATTGAAGTTTGGCAGCAGTCTCCGTTCCGCCGGGAACGATAAAATTTGAAAGTTTAGGCAATTCCTTTTCCAGCTTGTCAATTTGCTGCTCAATCCTTCTTGTCTTTGTTTTAGAAAAAAGAAGGTTATTCCCACCAATAATCGACCCCATTGTCAAAAGGTCTCTCTGAATCTCGTTGAGTATTTTTACGAGATGCGAATCTTCACTAGCTGAAACAACAACACCTAAAAAGCTATTTAGCTCATCGACCGCGCCAACGGCCTTAATTCTCGAGGAATCTTTTGTCAGCCGCTTTTGGTCGGAATATAATCCCGTCTTGCCCTGATCTCCCTTTTTCGTGTAGATCGACATGAAGCAATTATACTACCCCCTAACTAAAAAGCACGATACTTGTATATCATTTGTTTGTAACTAAATTGAAAAGTGAACCTTATCATAAAGCTCGTAGGATGGGTCTCCTTCGCCAAGGCTTCGGAAGACGAACGA
>Ga0114923_10000655_pt1 | contig 26207 bp, 37 predicted proteins | sample SumtaG_FD_89578 | JGI IMG/M metagenome (GOLD analysis project Ga0114923, IMG submission 89578) | Deep subsurface microbial communities from Indian Ocean to uncover new lineages of life (NeLLi) - Sumatra_00157 metaG | ecosystem: Environmental > Aquatic > Marine > Oceanic > Sediment | place: near...
AAACCCATAGAGTCTTTATTTTTAAGATACTCTCACTGCACCTAATTCTCTAAAGAGAGTGAGGTTAGGAGATAGAGAAAGGACTAGACAGATGAGTCTTTGCAGCACCCTATATTGTGGTGGCAACTCTATCAGCATAATTACACCTTCAAAGGTGATAATATTATAATTAACTAGGTGCTTCATACACATGTGTTATGTTGAAAGATAGGAAACGGAAGCGAATCTATCACCTCAATCAGTTAATTGTAGGCAGCTAAATATTCTAAGTTGGGAAATAGTTATATAATCTAGATTAATGGATAAAATAACAAAACTTAGCTAGTACAACATGCAAAGTATATTTAGCCCTCAAATATGAAAGTATTTGTTGTACAATTAATCATGAGTCTTTATAGGCTATGCTAGTTGATTGTGCGAATCCAATTTATTGATACAATTGGGAAATATATTAATTAAAACAAATTATTATGACAACTAAGAAGCTTTTAAGATGTAAAAGTGCTCTTGTAAGATTACAAGAACAATTGGAAAGTGGAGTTAAACCTGTTAAAACAAATCCTGCTTTATCTGAATTATTAACAGATAGTGATAAAAAGAGAATTGTTAAAGAAATTGCTACATTAAAAACTAAAATTAAATAACTATGAGATATTTATTTGCAATGATATTCTTCAATATAGTTGTTGGAGGTATTGTAATGTTTAAAAAAGAAGCAAAAGAAATGGAAGAAGACTATAAAAAAGGTGACTTTTATTTCAAAAAAGAAGAACACAAAGCAAAACATCATATAGTTGTTGATGTATATTCTACTTTATTTTGGAAAAAAACTATGTTTAGACCTAAAGGTTTGTTTCAAGTTGGAATAACTATTAAAAATGTTAGTGGTTCTATACAACATGTAGGAATTGGAGCTGTTAAACAAATATTGGTTGTAGAATATTAGTGCTAAGAAAAAGTAACCAAAAAGAAAAAATATCATTGGGAATGTATGGTAGTGACTACGTATGATCTTTGGAAGAGGACGTAGTAGATTTGTATTTGCACAAAGCTACGGATTATTATTGACAATATTGCAATAATTATAAATTATTTTTATTAAATATGATATATATCATAAAAATTATAAACTAAAAACTAAAACTATGAACATTTTATTAAATTTAACTGGATTATTACTTATCGTAATTACAATGGTATTCTTATTATTGTGGATTACACATTGTATAATGCTTAAAATTGAAAAAAGATTTACATTTTCACAATTTGTAAAATATATTGTATTTACATTTATTGATATAATACTTTTTATAATTGGATTATGTATGTTTTTTTACAGAAATATATTATTCACATTATAATATGGCTAATCTAACTAAAAAAAATGATTTTACTATTATCAAGGAAAATAATAGTAAAGTCTCTTTTAATATATCAAAATCCAATAAGACTGACTTTTTTTTTGATATTTTAGAAGCTGAATTTACTAATGCATTAAATAAATGTACTGGTAAAGTTATAATGAAGAAAAGAGAAACTATTATACATATGTAACTATTATGAAATTATTTAAAAAAATTATAGGTTGGATAATTATAATATCTATATTAAGTATTATTCCTATTGAATGTTATATTAAAGATGGATGGTATGGTATACTAATATTGTGTGGTATGCTTGTTTTAGCATTATTAGCTGTATTAGGGATAAATTGGATTGAATAATAATCATGTGTAAACTATTCAAAAGATATTCAATACAAAAGAGATTGAATATCAGACTTAAAGCAAGAGTTAAGAAACTCAATTCAGAATTACAATTAAATATTAACTAAAACTTATAGCAAGTATAATAATTTTTATTATATTTGCTAAATCATGAAGGATGTAGCTCAGTTGGTAGAGCAGCTTCGTAAGCTCAAAATAGATATATTTATGGGCGAGGAGTGTGTAATGGGTTCGAATCCTATCATCTTTCCAATATTAAGTAGCTAAATCATTAGGGTTAATAAGTGGTTTTTAGTTTTTTCATAGATTTTAGTTTGTATTTATGATTTAGCTACTTTTTAAAATTTAAAGTTAAGATATATATTGTTACAGAGGACAGATTAGCACTGTTGAAAGAGCTTGTGGCTATTAGGAATTGATCACCAAGTAGTAATCATGCCCCATAAGGTTCTGTAGGAGACCCCTATTCTATGTATACAACGGAAGGGATGGTGGAACAAAACCATAGTAAATCTTGCCCATTTTAATGAGATGGATCAATATGGTATCTTAACTTTTTTTAAAATATTAAAATTTAAATAACAATCTGATGAAGATAAACAATATATAGTTATTGGCATTTAGTGTAAGACCAATGGTATTGTACAAATATGAGGCAGTTGATTATTGTAATTGTACTTTGTAATCAACCTGAAAAAAGTTTTTAGAACTTTCTATATTAAATCACAGACCGAAGTGATGTTCAGATAGATTAATAGTTCCACAAGAGGTTAAATGGAGATGTAGGACATCCCAGCTATTCCTTGGTAAGGTAGGTTGTTATTTTTTAAGATTTAAGTCTAATTAATGAGGAAAGGATTGGGATACGTACAGTTAAGCCCATTGGCAATTGGATTATAGACATAAACTGTAATAAATCTATAATGGTAATTAATTAGATTTTTTAAAAGGTCTAAGAGAGTGTACCTGCAAAACTCTCACTATTAAATATTATATTATTATGAAAAGTTATCAAGGCTTCTTTTTACATGTAATCTATATTGCATTCATGGAGTACATTATGAATGGAATAGGAATTATTAAATTCAATAGTATAATCAGAGATGATTACACTTTTGATAATAAGAGAGGTATTAATCCAAAAATTAGTAGATTGTTTACTAGATTTCTAGAATCCAATCCTAATTTCTTGAAAGTTGTTGCTGAGAATAGGTATAAAGTATTTACCCCAAAGAACATTTGTGGTGGAATATTAAGACCACCTGTTAACTGCAAAGATAATGTTATGATGATTAGGGAAGGATTACGTCCACCTAGATTCATCATAAACAAAGATGTATTTGCTCAAAGTGCTGAACAAAAAGAGTTAGTTAAAACTTTAAAAAGAACTACTCATTTATCTACTGAAAGATCTGTATTTAGAGATATTCATCGTAAACCTCAAGGTTGTCTAATTGTTCATGTTAAGAACAAACATAAGTTACCTAAGTTTAAAACTACACATAATTATAAATGTGCAGAACATGAAGTTAGGGATCTTCTTAATGTATTTCATGAAAAACAATTAGTTACTAAAGTAATGTTTAATGGAAAGGAAGTAGTATAATGGTAAAACTTACAAGACAACAAAAGAGAAAAATTGGTAGAGATTCTATTAAAGTTCCTGTATATACTCCTTGGAAAGAGGGTACTAGACAACAAAGAAGACATCAATATGATGTTCAAAATGATGTTGTTAACCAAAGAGCTAGTACTTTAGGTAGAACTATAATTAATCAGCATATGTATAATATTATGGATACTAATGGTAGTGTAATATTAGCTTTTGGAAGTATTACTCCTATATTAACTAAGAGTATGATTCCTAAAAAGATTAAAGATAGGATTTATAAAATCTGTTATGATAAGAAAAAGTTAAAACAAATGCGTGAAATGAAAAATATAGTACGTGTTAATACTATTAGACATATTGTGCCAACAGCACATATGGTTAAGGTTCAAAAACTTATTATAGAAAATTATAAACCGAAGGGATAATTATGCATCATATAGGAACAACAAATTTTAGAACTAAAAATATAGTTAAGAATATGAGTCATGCTACATCTGTAAAGATTATTGATGACAATCATATCATTGAATTCTATACAGAATATTACGACAGACACTTAAAACAAATAGTGCCTAGTAATATTAAATATGCTATAAAATCTGATTTAGTTACTAGTTTAAAATTACGTGAGAAAATAGGGAGTAATTAACTCATAGAAGTATACGTATAAATAAATTATCTAAATATTTAATCAATAAAAATCAATATTAAACAATTAAAAACAATTATTATGAAATTTACAACAAACGAACAAACTGGTCATCAGCAAGCAACTTTTTCATCTGAATTACTAAGTATTAGTGATACAGTAATGCAAAATTCTAATAATAAAAATTTTAAAGTTGTAGGTCTTAAATTTAAAGACTCTCATGGGGTGATACAAAAATCTACTGGTATAATTTACGAAGGTAATTATAGCAAAGGTGTTGAAGTAGGCAGAGATTATTTAACTACTGCAACTTTAGTTGGTAAAGATGTTTATTTACAAATGTCTCATCTAGAAAGCCTTGATGGTAGAGCTGATGCTAGCATGTTTGCATTTGAAGCTGCTGAAGCTGAAGTTAAAGCTGATAAAACAGTTGAAACAAAGAAAAGTTAATAATTAATATTTATATAAATAGGGATATGCTAAGTATATCCCTATTTTTTTAATACTGTTTTATCATGGAAGTAATAATATTATTAATTGTATGCTTTATTGCAGTAATAAGTAATATAATACAAGAAAACTATTCGGGTCCAAGATTAATATCAAAACGTGGAGAAATATTTCTTTACAAAAAAAATAATAAAAAAAATAAATCATGAAATTAGAAGATTTAAAAGTAATAATTTTACATGAAAAAAATTCTGATTCTTATTGTGCATATTTTGACAAATTGAAAGGAATTGTAGTTCAAGTTGATAACCCACATAAAATTATTCCAGAATTATTAAAGAGTTTAGAAGTAATGTTACTCTATGCAAAAGATAAAGGAATGTTTATAACACACGAATTAGATTTTAAATAAACTTAAAAGAATATGTGGCAAAAAATCAAATGTTTTTTTAGATTACATCAACCAAGTTTAACAGCAGAAGGTCATAGTTTTCCTACAAAAATAGCTTATACAACTTGTGTTCATTGTGAGAAAAAATATAGGATAAAATATCCTAAATAATTGTAAAATTTTAATTTAATAATTTATGAATATAGAAATCACAGATATTGAAACATATAATGAAGCCTTTATTATATGTACATTAGATCGAGATACTTTAAAAAAACTACAATTTGAAATCTCTTTTAGAAAAAATAATACTCATAAATTATTATCTCATTTAAAACAAGTTAAAGGACAAATAGGATATAATAATCTAAACTTTGATTATCCTATATTACATTGGTTTATTAATAATTATCATAAGTATGATCAACATACTTTACCAAAAGCTATATGTGAAAAAGCACAAGAAATTATTCAACAAGAATTTTCAAGTATATCTCCCAAGAATGTAAAAATTCCACAATTGGATTTGTTTAGAATTTGGCATTATAGTAATAAAGCTAGGATGACTTCACTCAAGTACTTAGAATTCAATATGAGAAGAAGAAATATTGGTGATCTACCATATGGTGTATATGATCATTTAACATCAGAAATGATTGACAAAATTATTGAATATTGTCATGATGATGTAGATGCTACACATGACTTTTACCTAAAGTCAAAAGGTAGGATAGATTTAAGGAATAAATTACAAAAAACTTATGGTTTACCATTAATAAATAGACCAGATGTAGGTATAGCTGAAGATTTAGTATTAGATTCTTATTGTAAACAAACAGGTAGAAAAAAATATGAAGTCAAGAAGTTAAAAACTGAACACAACTTCATACAAGCTAAAGATGTAATACTTCCTCAAATTAAATTCAAAACTCCTCAAATGCAGGATTGGTTAGATAAGTTAAAATTAACATATCTTAAAAGAATGGGTGGATTTTGGAAAGGAGATATTGTAAAATTATTTGGAGAAGAATATCAAGTTAAATTAGGTGGCTTACATATTATTCAAAAAGCTGGGATATATAAAAAAGCTAAAGATGAACAAATTACTGAAAGAGATTGTGCTGGTATGTATGGTACTTTTATAGCATTACATGGAATGTATCCTAAACATTTGGGTAAAGAATTTTTAACTTTGTATCGTAAAATTAGAGATGATAGAATGACTGCTAAATTTATAGGAGACAAAGTTATGGATGCTGCTGGCAAACTTATGAGTAATGGAATTTTTGGTAAATTTGGATCAGATACAAGTTATTTATTTGATTTGAAAATGTTATATACAACTACATTAAATAATCAATTATTTTTATTAATGCTTATAGAAAGATGTGGTATTAATAATATTAAAATTATATCAGCAAATACTGATTCAATTACTACTCATACAAAATACAAACAAATACCTCTATTAAATACTCTAATTAAAGAATGGGAACAAATATCCTTACATACTTTAGAATCTACAGAGTATAAATTCATAGCTTATAGAGATGTAAATAGTTATATTTATCAAAAAGATAATGATAAAATTGGATATATTGGTGCATTTGATACTCATGATGATAAAGATAATGATAAATATGATGGATGGCATAAAAATCATTCAATGATGATTGTACCAATAGCCTTAAAAGAATACTATGTTAATAATATACGACCAGAAGATACCATCAAAAATCATACAGATCTATTTGATTTCTGTAAAGTAGCAAAAGCAATAGGTAAAGCTAAATATATTGACAGAATTTGGTCTAAAGATCAAAATAAGTTTGTTTTTAACAAGTTACAGAAAGTTAATAGATATATTGTTACTAATGATGGTACAAAATTAATCAAACTCCTTCCTCAATTAGAACATGAAGATGGTACATTAAAAAAAGATAAAATAGCTAACTATAGAAAAGGGAATCCATTACAAATAGATATGTTTCATGTTGTAAATGATCCTATTATAATTAAAGATAGAGAAAGTGAAGTTGAAGCTGGTTATCAAACTAAAATACTCAATAGAATTAATTCAATTGATATTAAAGATTACAATATCAATTTTGAATACTATATAAAAGAGGTTTATAAAATAATTAATCAAATCAATAAATAATGGCTAGAGGTAAACTAACTGAAATAATAATTGCTCAAAAACTAGCCAAAAGTATGATAGATGCTTTAAAAAATGATACAAATGTTTATAATGTAAATATTATAGAATATTATTTTCGTAAAGCTCTAATACGAGGTGCTAAAAAAAAGTATAAAACTAAGAGCAAAAGACATAACACAAAAAAAGTACCTGTTATTCAATTAAATTCACTAGACGTAGAAGTAGGAAGATTTGATAGTTATGCTGATGCTGAAAGAGCGACAGAAATATCAAAAGAATCTATATGTATGGTATGTAATGGTAAAAACTATAGATATACTGCTGGTGGTTATTATTGGAAAATTAATGAAGAAAAATAAATTACTAATTAAAATAAACTAATAATGAAAAAATTAAAATTTGAAGTTGGTAAATGGTATAACTGTACAAAACACGGGTATTTTGGAAAATATCTAAGATCAGAGGAAGAACATGAATTTATAAGTTCAGAAAGACGTTTAACTGATTATCAAAAAGGTAAATACTGCTTTAATGATGGATATATTTGGAAAGAGGCATTAATAAAAGAAATCCAAGAATTTCTACCTAAAGGACATCCTGATTTAAGTATAACTTTTAAAACAGGTGATTACATTGTGATTATTCAAAATAATAAAAGTGGTTGGAATGGAACTGTAAATTATTGTTATAAACTTATTGATAGTGATCAAAAAGATAATCACTATTATAAGAAAAATTTTAGGATAGCTCTAGAAAATTCTGGAATAAAAGCTAGACATGCAATACCTAAAGAAATTGAAAGATGGAATAGAGAAGGTAAAGAATATGATATTAATACTATTGAAGAACAAAAATTATTTAAGTTACCTGAGAAATGGTGTATTAAAGTTAATCGTGATAATGATCCTCAAGAAGTATCTAATTGGAGAAAAAGTACTTGGGTAGATTCTGGTTATATTAATAATACTAAAAATCATAATTGCCGTATTCATTCAGGATATACTGAGATTACTCTAGATCAATTTAAGAAGTATGTATTAGGTTCTGATTATGATATTGATAAGGAAGAATTACTAACTGAAAGTGATTTAATTGATGGAGAAATATATAAGCAAATATATGATTATAAAGTAACCTATATCTTCAAAGCTTATAAAAACATAGCAATAGATATTAAAGGTCATTTTTATAACGGTGACTGGAGTACTAATGGTTATCAAGGTACTTTATTAACAACTACTCAAAAAGAGAAAGATTGGTTAAATGCTTGTATAGTTGCTAGTACATTTATTCCTAAGGATCAAGTTATAAATAAAAGAGTTGTTCAGTGTACTACACAAGAACAATGGGATTTTATAACTGAAAAATTAAGTTATAAATGGAATCAAAATGGTTTTTGGGATACATATAAAGAAAATACTTGTATTTCTCTTAATCCTAAAAATGAATTTTCTCCTGTTAGTTTTTATAAAGAAGAAAATTATCAAATTATATCATTCCAAGAATGGTTAGATGAAAATGGATATGTTTTTGAAGAGGAAGCTAAACCTAAACCTGTTGATAAATGGTCTGTTGGAAGTTATGTTACAGTTATTATTGATTCTCATGCTAGAAGTAAATCAAATCAAATTTTAAAAATAAAAGATGTATTCAAAATAACTCATAGTTTTAACGATCTTACTATAGGTATTGAAGGATATTCCCATTGTTGTAATAAATCTGATTTTCAATGGTTTGCTACAAAAACTGAAGCAGAAGAATTTGCTAAAACATTAACTAAAACTAATAATGCTAATGAAATGAAAACTAAATATAAAATAGGAGATAAAGTAGAAATTACATCTACAACTTCCAATTATTCTGGTTTAAGAATAGGAGATTCTTTTGTTGTTGGAGAAGTATCTATACAAAATGGTGGTAAAGACTTTTGGTATAGAAAGAAAATAGGTGATAGTAGAGGAGTCATAGAAAATTCTGTAAAACTTAAAACTTCAAAAGAATCTATAGAAGTAGGAACTTATATTCGTTATAAGGGTACTAAACAAGGTACTGCATCAAAGGATTGGGATTATTATTTTGGTAAATGTGGAGTAAAATCTGGAGATGTAGGAAAAATTAAATCTATTCATTCAAATAATAGTAAATATTTTATTAATGATAAGATTAGATCTGGTTCATCAGGATTTTTAATAAAAGAAGATTTTGATGTTATATCTGAAAAAGAATATTTGGCTGGTCGTAAAGATAAATCTACTAATTTAATTAAAGAAAATCTTATCGAAGGAAAATTCTATCATTTTTGGTATGAAGATAAAACTATAGGTTCATTAGTTAAATGGAAACATTATAGTATGGATCTTCGATGTAATAGTGCGCCTAAAAAATGGGCTTCTAATACTTTATCAAATTCAGCTTATTGCGAAATAATAAAAGAAGCAACATTAGATGAAATCAAATGGTTAGAAGTTTGTGAGAAGGCTAATAAATTTATTTCAAAAGAAGAAGCTTTAAAAGTTAAATCATTTTCTGGTAAATACAATATTGGAGATATTATTGTTAGCCTTTCTGATGTACAAACTTATAGAAAAAAAGGGGATATATTTAAGGTATTACCTGAATCTCATGATGGTTTATTATATTATAAACAAAACAGACATGGAACTAGAGATTGGAGAATAGCTACATCTGAAGAAGCAGTTTATTTTAAAGCTGGTGGTATTAATATTAAGAATATGGATAAAGTTGAACAATCTAAACTTGATTTAGTTAGAGGTGGTATTTATGCTAATTCTAACTTTTATGGTGGTAGTGGTAATATTATTATAAGATATACCTTATCAGAAATAGTAAATGGACGTATTAATGTTATAACCAGATTATTTAATGATGGTAGTGGAGGTTGTGATGATGAGTTTAGAGATCTTGGTAGTATATCAGATTTTAAAACAGCCACTTTAGAACAAATGCAAAAACTTATAAATTTTGAAAACTCTAGAGGATTTATTTGGGATGGAGCTAAATTAGTTAAAATTGATAATCCATATGAATTAGGAGGAACAGCACAACCTGTTGTAGAACCAAATCCATTTGAAGAAGTACCAATACAATTAAGAACAATTAAATCAATTATAAATAAAGTAAATTAATTATTAATTATTAAACAAAAACAACGTTATGAAAGAAGAAACAACAACAATTACAAGTCAATTTCCATTAGTAAACAAAATTTTAACTTTATTAGGATTAACTGACATTGCTAAATTTGACAGATTTTTTGTAAAAGAAATCAAAAGATTTAAAACTGAAATTAAAAAATGTGAAGGTAATAAAAGTCAATTAGCTTTGACTTATGAAACTGATAGAGAAGTTTTAGAAGAACAAATTGAAGATGCTGTAGATAACCTTGAAAATGCTAGAACTGCTATTACAATAGAAGATTTGCAAAGTAATGAATCTACAGATGCTTTTAGAGTTAGATACTGGAATGGTATCAATAGAAGACAAGGTGAATTGAAATCTTTAAAACAAAATATGGAAGATTTAACTGAAACTTATGAAGACGAAATAAAAGCTATTGATGTTGACATTGCCGATTTAAATAAAACTATTAAATCAATTACTAAAAAGTAAGAATCATATTTTACTCAACCAAACTACTATTTAATATGGTAGTTTGGTTTTTTTTAATTTAACTAAAATAATATGAAAAGAACAAAAAGTGAAATACAGTTCGAAGCTTTAAATTTATCTGAATTTCACAGTTATCTTGTATTGGAACATGCTACAGGATTAGGAAAAAGTTTAGCTGCTATTAATATAATAGAAAAATATGGTGGTAATTGGAATATTGTTTTAGCAGAGACAAATCACGAACTAAACTGGATTGAAGAATTTAAAGAACATAATAAACAACATTTACTTGAAAATATAAAATTTTTTTGCTACCAATCTTTACATAAAAACCTGAATGATCAAAATTATATATTTGATGAACTTCACCATATATGTAGTGAAAAGAGATTAAATGAATTAAATCATATACATTTATTCAATTTAAAGAGATTTATAGGTTTATCTGCTACATTAACAAGAATACAAAAAGAAGAAATTGGAAATGTCATAGGTAGTTTTCATGTATATAAAATATCATTAGATGATGCTATCTCTTGGGGTATATTACCAGAACCTACAATTTATTTGGTTGGTACAGAACTTGATAATATTACAATAAATCAAACATTTCATTTTAATAAGATCAAATCTGTTGATTGTACAGAATTAGATTGGTATAATTATCAATCTGAAAGAATAGAACATTTCAAATTAAAATATTATTCTGTTCAACAAGAATGGGCTAAAATTAAATGGTTAAAATCAGCTAATGATAGAAAGAAATTTCTAGCTACTTGTAAAACAAAATATGCAGTAAAATTATTAGAATATCTCAAATCAAAAAGACTTATATGTTTTACAGGTTCTATAGAACAATCAGAACAATTGTCTAATGGATTATCTATTCATTCTAAAATCTCTAAAAAGAAAAGAGAAGAATTACTAAATAAATTTAATTCTGGAGAAATTGATAAATTATTTGCTACAGGAATGTTGAAAGAAGGTCAAAACCTTAATAATATTCAAGTTGGAATAATTATTCAATTAGATAATGTAGATAGATACTTCGTTCAAGTCACTGGTAGAACTTTAAGAGCTAAATTTCCTGAACAATATATAATGTATGTAAAAAATACTCAAGATGAAGTATATATAGAAAAAGTATTAAATAATATTAATAAAGATTATGTAAACTATACAGATATTAATCAATTAACAAATTAAATTATGAAATTAGAAAAAGTATACAGTCCAATACATGACTTAAATATTCAAGAAAATCTTCAAGATAGTCCTATATGGAAAGATTGTTATAAAATAGAAGAAGACTTTCCAAATAAACCAATATGGGAATACAGTATTAAATTTGATGGTTTAAAACCTATTCAAGTAACTAATATATCAAGAATTTAAAATTTAATTTCTATGATCAATAAACCAAAAACTAAGAAATCTATTCAAAACAAAATAAATCCTATGGTGAAAAACCTTTTAGATTTTAGTAAAAAGAATAATAATAAGAAATCTATAGTTTTTCATGAGGATTTTGAGTTAGAATCGAGAAAACATTTTGCAAATCTAAAAAGATAAATTATGAAAAGAGAATTTATAATTAACACAAAATCTCTAATAAAATCTAAATTAGCTATAGATTATTATTTTTTATTACAAGTTATTTATGAAAAAGATACTGATTTATTTGATTATTTTAAACTCAATTTAGATTATCTACAAGGATTAGATATTTTAATTGAATTAGAATATATTAAATATACAGGTTCTAATTTTAATGAAGATGCAGGTGATCCTGATAGTTTAGATATGGTAGATTTTGTACTTTTAGAAAAGGCAACTCAAATATTCAATATAGATGATTTGAGCAAGAAACTACATGAAGTTGATATTTGGATACAAGATTATAGAAACTTGTTTAAAGGGATTAAAATAGGCTCTCAAGGAGATAAAAATGCTTGTACTTTAAAGATGAAAAAGTTTATGAAGGATAATCCTACATATTCAAAGGATCATATATTTAATGCTACAAAGTATTATATAGATCATACTGAACCTATCTATACAATGCAAGCTGATTACTTTATTTATAAAACTGGTAATGATAAAATTACTACTAGTAGATTAAGTATGTTTTGTGAACAGCTTCTAATCAAAGGTTCTAGTACAGAATCTACTTATAACGAACAAATATGATATTTGAAAGAGTTTTAGATGAATTAAAAGATAAGAAAGAAAGAAGGGAAAGTGGTAAAGTGAATGCAATTCCTTTTCCATTTAAAAGGTTTGGTAAAGTACTTCCAGGAGTGGAACAGGCTAAATATTACAACGTTACGGCAAATTCAAAAGTTGGTAAAACACAACTTGCAGATTTTTTGTTTGTATATAGTACTATTAAATATTATGTTGAACAAGGTATTAAGGAAGGGATAAAACTTAAAATATTTTATTTTAGTTTGGAAATGAGTAAGGAAGAAAAGATGAAACAATTAATCTCTTATTTTTTATTCATTAAAAAAAAATTATTATTAAGTCCTACAAAACTCGAATCTAAATTTGAAAATTATATATTAGAAGATGAAATAGTTACATTTCTAGAAGAAGAAAAAGAGTTTTTTGCCGCATTTGAAAGTATAGTTGAATTTCATGATACAACTAGAAATCCTTATGGTATTTATAAAACTGTAAGAGAATATGCTTATACTAATGGAGATTATTTTGATAAAACTGCTAATAAACTTGATATTGAGGAAATTAAAAGAAGTAACAGAGATGTAACTTTTAAAATTGATCATTATAAAGCTCATAATCCAGATGAATATGTAATCATAATGATTGATCATATAAGTTTAATTACTCCTGAAAAAGGATCTACTTTACATCAATCTATGACTAAATTATCTGGAGATTATTTACTCCATATGCGTGACAAATGGAAATATATACCTGTTATAGTACAACAACAAGCTGCTGACTCTGAAAAACAACAATTTACTCATTCTGGTCAAAGTATGGTGAATAAAATTAAACCTTCTCCTGACGGACTTGGTAACAATAAAGAAATTGGTAGAGATTGTAATTATATGCTTGGTTTATTTTCACCAAACAGATATGATATTAAATCCTATGGGGGCTATGATCTTACAAGATTAAAAGATAGTCATAGAGATTTATCTATTATATTTAGTAGACATAGTTCAGGATCTCAATCTGTTGGACTATTATTTTTAGGTGCTGTAAATTATTTTGAAGAGTTACCTAAACAAATGGAAGAAAAAAATTATATATTAATTAAAACCTTACAAGATAAAATGAAGACATAACTTATTGGTAATTTTAACTTAAAAAATTAGATAATACTAAAAAAATTTCATACTTTTGAAGTTTTATTTTCAAGTTAAAAATTAAAAGAGTATTAACTAAAACGTTTATTATGAGAAGATTAATCTTTATTGTTTTAGCAATTTTACCTTTAATTACAAAGGCTCCGCAAATTACTACGTATGAAAAACAACTAAAAATACATACTCGTTGGTTAGAACAAAAAAAATTAAGACAAGAACAACAGTTAGAATCATTCCTTTTCCATCTCTCACTAAGAGAATCAGCACACAAATGGAAAATTATCAACAGACTTGGTTATATGGGTAAATATCAATTTGGTAATGATGCATTATCAGATATAGGATTTAAACATATAACAACCAGAAGATTTAGAAGAAATCCTAACATCTTTCCTATTCATTTACAAGATATAGCAGTTAAAAGATATATGTACTTTAATGCTAATCTACTCCAAAAACATATGAAGTACATAGGATGTACTATAAACGGAGTTATGATTACCAAAAGTGGATTATTAGCAGCAGCACATCTCGGAGGAGCAGGAAATGTAAAAGAATTTTTAGAATCTGAAGGAGAAATCAATTTTGCTGACGATAATGAAACAAAACTAACTGAATATTTAGAAACATTTAAAAATTATAATTTTTAAAAACAGTTAATGGAAAAAATAATGCAAATATTATTAGATGATTTTAAAGCATCTAATAAGAAAAGAAAACAAACTTTAGCTACAAGATATGGATTTGATACTCCAGAGGAATATCTATCCTATCTTGAAGGTAAAGAAGTAATTAAAGAAACTATATCTGATGATTCTACTGAAGGATCACCTACAGATATAGTAATAGCTTTTGATACTACAGGTAGTATGGCTAGTTATATTGAGGCTGTAAAAAAACATGTAGAATCCTTAATTCCTGATTTATTTGCAAAGACTACAAATCTTAAAATTAAAATTGTAGCGTTTGGAGATTATTGTGATATGGTGTCTGAACGAGTATTTGGAAAAGCATATCAAGAGAGTAGTTTAACAGATAATGTAAATATATTACAAAAATTTGTTAAAAATGCTATAAATACAAGTGGTGGAGATAGTGAAGAGTTTTATGAATTAGTTATCAAAAAAATAACTGAAGAAACTCAATGGAGAAAAGAATCTAACAGAAGTATTTTATTAATTGCTGATGATTCACCTCATAGCGTAGGTTATAATTATCGTCAAATAGTTAGAAAAGCTCAAATTGATTGGAGAGTAGAAGCTCAAAAAGCTAAAAATTTGAATATTAAGATTGATACTCTTATGATTAATGATTATCATCCTTGGTACAAAGAATTATCTGAAATTACTGGTGGAGTAAATCTTAAATTTCAATCATCAGCTAAAACAGCTACGTTATTAGAAGGTTATGCTTATGCTAGAAGTGGATCAGCAGAATCATTTGCTGAAACTAGATGTAGTGCTGCTGTAACCAGTGATGAAGAATTAAAAGGAGTTTATAAACAATTAGGAGAATTATTATAATGATAGAATTTAAAGAACTAAAAGAAAATAGCATATTGGGAGAATCTCAATATTATAAAGTACAAAAAATAGTTGGAGATAAAATACAATTATTACCTGATGGTGGAATTCCTGTTGTAGTAGACAAAGGATATGTTGAAGCTTATTTAAATTCAGCAGATCAATTTGAAACTACAGAACATTTAACTAAAACACAATTAGCTGAATTATTTATTAATAATCCTAGATTAGTAATGACTGTAGCTTTCTTTAAACAAGATAAAGCTAAAACTAAAAAAGCTTATAAAGCTGATTTAGCTGTACAAGCTGATAAAGTAAAAAGAGCTTTTATGGAAAAAGGTGTATCTGCAATTGAAGAAGCTTTAATGAATCCTGTATTAGCTTATACTGCTGGAGAATTGAGAGAAATGCGTGGAAGACATTATGGAGCTATTGATGACTTAGGAAGAATTCAATTTACAGATATGGATGTTGAAGGAGAACATAATGCTAGACAAGTTGACCCTCGTACAATTCAATGGTTAGTTGTTAATAATGTTAAATATACATTAAAATAAGATATGGAATTACCTACAATTAGAAGAGAAGTAAAATCAATCAATCCTCATGTACTATTAATCTATTCTCCACCTAAATCGGGTAAAACTACAATAGTAGGTCAATTAGAGGATACTTTAATTATAGAAACTGAACCTTATGGGGCAGACTATATTGAGGGAATGATTGCAGAAGTCAACAAACCTAGTGAACTTAATGCTTTATTTACAAGTATTGAAGAAGCTAATGCTAAAAAAGGAGGATTTGTTTATAAAAGAATAGTTATTGATACTATCACAAAATTAGATGAATGGAGTGAAATAGTTGGTACTTATAAATATATGAACAAAGCTCAAGGTAAGAAATTCAATCAGAAAACTCCAACTAGTACAGAAAGATTTACACATCTTGATCCTGAATTTGAAACAGTTCATGAATTAGCTAATGGTTTTGGTTATAAACATTCCAGAGAAGCTATGACAGATTGGTATGACAGAATTTGTTTATTAGCTCCAGAAATTATTCTAATAGCTCATATCAAAGATAAATTTGTTGAAAGTAAGTCTGGAGATACTGTAGAAACTAGAGATATTAATCTTACTGGTAAAGTTAAAACTATATTTTCGTCAAGAGTTGATGGAATAGCTTATTTTCATAGAAAAGGAGATGAAGGTATTATGTCCTTTAACGGTAAAGAAAATTTAGTTTGTGGTGGTAGATGTAAACATCTTACTGGAGATATAATATTATCTAAAAAGTTAGAAAACGGAGATATTGAAACTTATTGGAATAAAATTTATAAATAAAAAATCTTAATTAATTATATTATATAATAAGCTCAGGGAGTTAAGTATTGGCTTGGTGTGATACTGGAAATGAATATGGTTCAATCCCATAAGCTTTCAAATTTTAAGAGTAGTAGTTATATAATCAATTTCATAATTAAGAAATATAATATAAAATAAATATTAAATAAATATATAAAAGTTAAATTATGTTAAAAGCAGAAACAATGGAATTTGGAATCCCAAAAAAAGAAGTTAAAGTTGATCCTTATGAAGGAAAAGCATTATTAATAATGCATCCAGCCCCAACAGGCAATAAAGGTAAAGCTTATAGATTTGAATTGACTAAATTAGCTGTAGAACAGTTGGGTTTAGTAAAAACCAACAATGAAGATGAGAAATTAGTTTCATTTTCATTCAGTGAAGGTATATTGATAGCAAATACTACTAGTATGAAAGGTACTCTTGATAGTGGATCTCAATATAATGTTAACATGAATGGTGGTTTCTCAAATAAAAATGCTCATGATTTTATTGCTCAATTACTAACTTTAGATATTACAACAGAAACTTTATTTAATATTGTATTGGATAATGATGATAATTCTGATCCTAATTTTCCTGCTGCTAAATTAGTATTGCAAAAAGAAGGAACTGCTGAAGAAGAACTTACTACTAAAGTACATTTAGATGAAGTTGATGAAATTGCTCCAGTTAATGTTGAAGAAACTATAGTTGATGATGCTATACCATCTAATGATAATTTTTAATAAAAAATAAATAATTTATAAATATAAAAGAAAGATAAAATAATATGGGATTTAAAGCAAATAGCAGTGATAAAACAGTAGTTAATGAAATAAAACTTTACACAGGTATTCAACTTGCAAAAGTGGTAGGAATTTGTCCAAATCTAGATGAGATTATAGCATTAGGAATTAAGACAGATAAAGAACCAGTTTATCAACAACCTGAAGATGCTAATGGTAATAATAGGGTAGCTGTTGATTTTTATGCTCAATTTAAAGATGTTGAAAGAATTCAAAAGATCCGTTTCTTTTTAACCAATACTACTAGACTTAGTAATGATGGTGTTAAAAGACAATTAATTGATAAAACAGGCAAAACTTGTTGGGATACTTTGGATGGTAAAGGAGAAGCTTATGTTTGGTTTGATAGTGAATCAGCTAGAGAAGCCTTAGTTGGTGAAGATCAATTGACTGATCTTTTAGTAAACTGGTTAAATATTAAACCTGGAGATAATGCTAGATTAGAAGACCCTTCTAAATTCTTTGATTTAGATTTTACACAACTATTAGAAATATTCAAAGATAATCCAAATAATACATTTAAAGCAATGTTATCTGTTAAACATGCAGATGGTGGTAAAAAATACCAAAATGTTTATACTGGATACTTTGATAGAAAGACAAATAAATCATTTACTTACTGGGAAAAACATTTTACAAAACGTGCTGAAGGAGGAAGACCTTTTGATAATAGTATTAGTTATACTTTTCAAATGTACACTCCTGTAGAACCTAGTGCTGACACTAATACTGAAAATAAACCTGCTGATACAGATACACTATTTTAATATACAATTATAATAAGGGTAGAAATTAAATTTCTATCCTTATTCCATTCTTTAAACTCTAATATATGTCATTTTTTATAAGACCAGATTTAACAACTGAAGAGATTGAAATAAGAGAAAGTGATATATCATTATTTCGTAGGTATTGTTCTAATTTCAAAAAAGAAGGAGTTAAATTTAAAGCTGAATTTAGATCTAAAGATCCAAAACCTTCTGCAACTATTACAAGTTATCAAAATAGGTTGTGGTATAAAGATTTTGGTGATCCAGATCAAGAAAAATCATACAATATTTATCATTTTGTTATGAGAAAATTCAATCTTAATTTTATTGATTGTTTAAGAAAAATAAATGAAGATTGTAATCTTGGATTAGGATATAATCTAAATAATAGTGGTATAGCTCCAGTTAAATATGAAGTTAAAAAAGTATTATTAGAAGATAATCAACCTGATATTATATCAGAATTAAAAGTTAGAAAGATTCAACTAACTAAAAAACATCTTGATTTTTGGATACAATATGATATTTCAAAATGGGATGTTTTAGCTTTACTTAAATTATTTAAAGTAGATCCTATTAGTCATTTTTGGCTGAATACAGCAAAAGTTAATAATAGAATGTTTGTTGTTAATAGTATAGGTTTTAATTATGATTATTTTTGGCATTTAGGAGTATTAATTAGAAAAGTTTATTTGCCTAGAAAGAATGGTAGTCAATTTTATACCAACTGTAACACATTAGTTACACAAGGATATGATCAGCTACCATCAACAGGAGATTTAGTTTTTGTTACTTCTTCTATGAAGGATATAATAATACTAAGATCTATTGGACTTTATGCTGTTGCTCCTTCTAATGAAAATGTATTTATACCAGAACATATATTTAGAGATTTAAAGAAAAGGTTTAAAAATGTTGTAATATTTTATGACAATGATTTTCTTAAAGAAAAGAATTGGGGTGAAATGTTTGCACAAAAACATTCCAAGAAGTATGATATACCTTATATTATGCTTCCAAACAATACTGAAAAAGATCCAAGTGACTTTAGCAAGTCTTTTGGTAAAACAGACTTAAAGAGTGTAATTAACGAAAAATTGAAATATGTCAGTATTAAAATCTCTTAAAAGATTTATTATTTGTTATAAGAAACAAGTAGGTGATGTACTTAAAAAAGATATATACATCATGAAAGCTTCAGATGAAGCTACTGCTATTCAGAAAACCTGTGATAGATTTAATATTCCAAACAAAAAAGTTGATAGAAGTGGTAAAGTTGAAGGGTATATATACTGTAATGAAATATATAATCCTAATCCTGATTTACTTCTAGAAGACGAATCTAAATAAATGGTACATATAGTACAAATAGACAAGTTTATCACTCATATTGCAAAAACAAGAAATAAAATTGCTCCAAATAAATTTATTAAAATAAATAATCAACTAATATACAATTCTAATTTAAATAGATTTGCAAGAAATATTGTAGTTGATAATCTTCATACCTACTTAATAGAATATATAAGTAGATTTTTAATCATAAAATTAAATAATCCACCTTATCAAGTTTCATTAGATATATATGTACCAATCAATTATGGTGATGTATCTAGGAGAAAATTAAAAGATGGTAATTTTCATATTATATGGAAAGAACCAACTATTGATTATGAACCAACATGGGATATAGATAATCTAGGAGATATATGGTTAAAAGTATTTAAAGACGCTTTACAATTAAGTAAAGTCATTGAAAATGATAATGTAAGGTTTGTTAAATCTAATGGACCAGCTACATTTCATGAAATACAAGATCTCAATGAAAGAAAACTTGTATTCAAAATAATAGAAATATAATTAATATTAATTAATAAATTTTAAACATTATGCGTAACATTAAATTTAAATTATTAACTCAACAACAAGTTGAAACTTTAACAACAGATGCAAGAACTTTTGGTCAAATGGTAGAAGCTATTAATGCTTCTGATTTTGCAGGTAAAATTAACCTAAAAGGAGTTAAATTTATTGAAAGAGAAACCAAAGTTGAATATGGTAGTATCAATGATGCTTTATTACCAGTAGGAGATTGTTTATTCTTTGTAACACCAGTTAAAACTAAATCTGGAGCAAACGTTCTTCCTTGGGAAGATGTTGATAATATGAGTTATCAAGAATTAAGAACTTATGGTGCTAGTTTAAATACTGAAAATAATGCTGGTATAGCATTAACAGGTAAAAGAACTGACATTTTAAATGCTTTTAGAGTTTATTATGATAATTTACCTAAAGAAGAAGAAGTTCTTGATTATAAAACTTTATTAAATCAAGCTATTGTAATAATTCAAAAAGCTATTACTTTAGGTCAAACTTTTAAAGAAGCCGAACCTATTGAATTTGCTGTTGATGGAGTTACTTTTGAAGAACTTGCTAACGAAGCTGAAGCACTCAAAAAATTACTAAATAAATAATTACTAATTAATACTTTATTTATAAGGGTGCGTTGTAATGACGTACCCTTTTTTTATTTTAAAATAATCTAAAACATGAAAGTACAAGAATTATTTACTAAAACTGAAGGTGAAATTAAAACACTTTTGCAAGATAATAAATATATAAAACCTGGAGCATTAGTTTTAAATAAAACAACTACAGCAAAAGATCCTAAAATACTTGAAGTAGTAGCTAGGAAAGACGGAAAAGTTGTAGATGATAATTTTAAATGTTGGAATTTGAATGATTTAGAATTATTTACATTTAAAAAATATTTACAAATTAAAGATGTTTATATAAAAAGTAAATTAAAACTTAAAACTATAGAACAGTTTGTTAGAATACTTAATTCTAGTATTTCTAAATTATATAAAGAAGAAAATTATGAAATCATACAGATATCATCATATACAGTACAATTAATAATATATTATCCCGAATTAAAAATTACAAATGAGCATGAAATGAGTCATATAATGACAGATTGTTATATCACTCATAAATTTGAATTCGACAGAGGACATATCTATTATAGAAAGTTAAAATTATTTAGAGGTACTTATAGTGTAGGAGAATACAATAATAACTATATGTTTTCTCATACTAGTAGAAGTTATTTTGGAACTAATACTGGTTCCTTTTGTTTTGGTGATACTGAGATTAAGGACTTATATTATGCATATTCGGATGGTATGACTATATTTCAAATTATACCTTTTATATTAACTATAGAACAATATTTTCAATGGGAAAGCTTAGATGGAGGACCTTATAGACGTATGAGTGCTATTAAGAATTATAATATAGTTAATCAAGAAGTTAATTCATATCATAATGAAATAATTACTAATGATTGTTATAATGAAGTGTTAGAAAAAATAGATAATTTTAGATATGATCTTAATGATAGTAATATTAGTTTAAATAATGAATCAAAAACACTTATAAAAGATATATTGTCTAACTATATAAATTTAAAAGGATATAATGACCTTATAGGTAGGGAAATAAATGATAATTTTGGGCAAATCCAAGAATTTACAAAAGAAGATATTAAAGATGCTAATAGAAATATGAGTAAAGTGGATTTCAAATTTAAAGGTAAAACATTAAATTCAAAAGTGGTTAAGACAAAATCATCTGATGATATATCTAAATTAAATGAATTGTACCCTTTAACAATATATCCACAACTTGTAAATAAAATAGTTAATAGATTACAAACAGAATTTAAAGAATATATACATTTAAATAAACTAAACATATTATAATGGAAAATATAGGAAAAATAGGAAAAATAATAGTTTCAAAAAAATTAAAGTCTCAAATTGATTATTTACATAATAAAATAGGTGCTACAGAATGGTCAGGAATATTAGTATATAAACATACTAAAGGAGATATTTCAAAAATGAAAGATTTAGTATTTAAAGCCGATGATTTATTTTTAATGGATATTGGAACAACAGGTAGTACAGAATTTGATTATAATACAGATATAGTTGATCTATATAGCACATTAGAGTATGCAATGGAGGCTAATACAGGTTTGATTCATACACATCATAGTATGGGAGCTTTTCATAGTGGAACAGATATGACAGAATTAGAAGCTAATACTGAAAATTATAATTATTATCTATCTTTAGTTGTAGATTTCAAAGGAAATTATAAATGTAAAGTAGGATTTCCATCTAAAACTAAAATGACTTATGAAAATAAAGTAAGAAATACAAAAGGTGAATGGGTAATTGCTTATAAAGTTATAGAAAAAGATGTTATATTACTTGGAGATTTAGATATTGAAATACAAGGTGCTGTTAAAAGAAATGATTGGTTTAGTGATAGATATGATAGTATTGTTGCAGTTAAAGAAAAAGCTAAGAAAGCTACTGAATTAGCTAAGAAAAGCACTCATGTTATAAATCATGGTAATAATTTTACTAATTTCAATAATGAAGGATTTAGTAATGTACAAACTCATCAAACTTTAGCAGAAAAGTTTTTAGTAGCTATTCTTAATTGTGATAGTAATGTTGAAGTTGGAATTTGGGAATCTATGCAAAAATTAGAACTTCTTACTGATATAGAGCTTGAAATGTATAATTCAATGTTAGAAGGTAATATAGAAATATTACATCAAAATGTGTATGGAGTTAATGCAGATCATTTATTTGGATATCATATAACCAGAGCTAAAGAAGAATTACAAAAAAGACCTCTTGCTGATAATAGTAGAGATTTATTAATAACTTTAAATACAGCAATGTTATGAGTAAAATAGGAATAAATATGAGATTTAAAGATGCTCCTTGGTATGAAAAAGGACAAAATGAAAGAATTTTAATTGGTGGCGTTGGAGGAATTGGCTCCAATGCCCTTTATTCTTTAGCTAAAACAATTCCTTGTCACTATTACCTTTATGATCATGATATTGTAGAGGAACATAATATAGGTACACAGTTTTTTAGAAAGGAAGACATAAATAAATCTAAAGTTGCGGCTGCTTGTCAGATATTAAGTGACTTTACAACAGCAACTATTTATACATTTAATCATAAATATACAGAAAAAGAAGGGACAATGCCTATAGCTATTGCAGCTTTTGATAATATGAAAGCTAGAAAAATTATGTTTGAAACTTGGAAAAAATCTGACAAAAAAGAATTATTTATAGATGGTAGATTAAGAGCTAATTTGTATGAAGTATATGTTGTAACTCCTGATAGAATAGAGGAATATGAAAAAACTTTATTTGATGATTCTGAAGTAGATGAAGGAGAATGTACTTTTAAACAAACTGCTTATTTTGCAGGTCTGATTGGTGCTAGAATAGCACATGTTGTTGTTAATTATTTAATTAACAAATATTCTGAAGAACCTTATTGTAGTTTACCATTTAAAATTGAAGAAATAGGTGATCCTTTATATATTAACTTAACTGAACACAATGAAAATACTAAAAGCAATTCCGAATAAAATACCTTTATGCGTATTAGATCAAGAGAAAAAGTATATTAATATTACTTCTATGTATAATGAAATTTTACCTTATCAACGTGTAACACTATCTAAATTGGAAGATTGGTATATCCCTTTAAAAGATGGTAGATTAGGTTACAAATGTATCAATCAATATCGCAATTTTATTATAATGAAAGGTTTAATGTATGATTTAAATGGTATGGTAATAGTATTATATCGAGATTCAATTGATAATACACTAAAAGCATATATAAACTTGTCATATCTAGCCAGCAATCCTAGTCATAAAACTATGTTAAATAAATTTGCTAAATTCTATGGAATTAATGTTAGAAAAAATATACAAGTTGTTGATAGAAATATTATAAATAGTTTTTTACATACTTGGCAACCAACAATGCATGATTATGAAGAAGTAGAACAAATTAAAATGAGTAAGAATTTTTTAAATTATAAAAAATGGAAAACACCAAGCTTGGCATTATAGATATAGATGGACTTTTCTATCATTCTGCTAGAGAGACACTTGAAGAATCTATACAGACATTTAAAGATAAGTTTCAAAATATATTAGATAAAACATCTATTACACATTATATAGGATTTTATTCCCAAGGTAGGTATTTTAGACATAATATCTTTCTTGACTATAAAATAGGTAGGGTTGGTAGACCAGTTCCTAAATTTATGAAAGCTTTGAAAGAATGGGCTATTGTAGAATATGGATTACAGAATATGTATCTAGTTGAAGCAGATGATCTTACAGCATTTTGGATAAACAAAAATATATGTTCTTATGTAGCATACCCACATAATATGGAAGTCCATGAAGGAAATTCTCAATATTGGAATTTAGTTGATAAAATATTAATTACTCCAGATAAAGACCTATTAGAATCAATTCCAGGTCAACATTTTAATTATACTTATAAATTAACTGATAAAGCTAATGCTGCTAAAAAAGCAGCTAAAATAGCTAATGGAATTTATGAAGTTAAAGAAGAAGATGTAATTAAAGGTTGGTGGATTGAAACTAGTGAACATACAACAAATGCATTTAAAAATATGCAGTTAATTGTTGGAGATTCTGGAGATGGAATAAAAGGTATTGAAGGTAAAGGAGCTAAATATTGGGAAAGAATGGAGTCTAAAGGAGCGACAAGACTAGATGATGTATTCTGGGAATATATTGAAAATTATGGGCATGCTCAGGGAATATTTGAATTTCAAAAGAATTATAGATTACTTCATTTACTTGATTGTAATGATGATTTTGTGAGAGAAATTGGAGAAATACCAACATTTCCTAATATTGTTAAAGTAGCTCAACCTGAAGAATCTGTTGATGAAAAAATAGAAGAAAAATTTTAGATTATGGAAATAGATTATGAAAAAGAGCTTAATGATGCAAGAATTAATGATGGAGATGGTGATTTAAGCTATCTAGTACATCAAAAAAAAGCATTAAATATTTGCGTAAGAATGGAACATCGATTCCTTACAGAAAAAGTGGATTTATTACTAAGAATAAAGGAATTAAAAAATGAAAAAAATATTTAAGACATTAGAATTTATAGGTATTGAAAAAGAAACTCTAGGTAAATATGCACATCCAATAAAAATAGAAAATAATAAATATGATTGGGGTGGTGGATCAATGCCAATGTTGTTATCATTAAAAGCATCAATTAAGGATTTAAAACAATTATATAAAGGACTTGACTTTGATTTGGTAAAGATAGTTCATAAAAAGTTAATTGATATTAATACAAATAATACATAAATTATGATTATAGAACTACATGATAAAAATAAAATTGATGTTAGTATATATAATGCAAGAAATATCCTACTCAGTTCTAAAACTAAGTTGGTTCGTGTAGTTGATCAAGATGGAATTATCACTGAATTAACCTTTAGTGATAATTTTCATATTGAATTGGGAGATTTATTTCCTTTAGTATCCAAATGTGATACTAAAACTTTATATAAAGTAAAGGAAATTGTAGTTTTACCTATTGATAATGATAGATCTACATTTAGAATTTCTTGTGAAATTATAAATAAAACATCTCATTGGTTGTTACCTTTTGTAGCAAAGAATGAAGAAGAAATTGGTTATGATATTGTATTAAGAAATGCCTATATATTCACTGAAAAAGAAGAATATGATTATTATAAAGAAGGATATATATTTCTCAAGTATAGTTATCTAAAAGAACATGATTATTTTTTAAATAAGTTGAAAGATCATTCTAATTGTGTATTCGTTGATAGATTATATTCTAGATTTGAATATGTTTATATATTTAGAATACCTGAA
>Ga0114923_10000656_pt1 | contig 26129 bp, 58 predicted proteins | sample SumtaG_FD_89578 | JGI IMG/M metagenome (GOLD analysis project Ga0114923, IMG submission 89578) | Deep subsurface microbial communities from Indian Ocean to uncover new lineages of life (NeLLi) - Sumatra_00157 metaG | ecosystem: Environmental > Aquatic > Marine > Oceanic > Sediment | place: near...
AGAACGCCATTAGAATATAAAATGGATGATATCCTTGAGTTATATGGTTGGTACATATCGGAAGGAAGTCTTGGTAAATTTAAATCAAAGTTATCTAAGAAGGAATCTTATACCAAACATGTGATATTTCTCAAAGGAACGAAACCTTCAGGCAATTAATTCGTGAACTTCTACTTGACATGAAGCTACCATTTAGTGAACATAAAGGAGGATTCAGAATATATAGTGAAATGTGGTATGAAATTTTCAAAAAGGAATGTGGTAAAGGTTCAAAAAACAAGAAGATTCCTAAATGGATATTGAAACATAACCGTCGGAAGAAATGTTTAGATTCTATCATTTGGGGTGACGGACATGATAGAGAAAATGATGCAATAATAGGTTCTGTTTCTGAACAGTTATTAGATGACATTGCATGTTTGGCTACATCATTAGGTTATGTTTGTACTTTTTGGGAAGATCCAACACGGAGAGTAAGATTAAGTAGAAAGTTGCAAAGTACTTTTGGTATATGTAAATTAGAGAAAATTAAAAGTATAAGGAAAATTCAACAAAAGATAATGGTTAGAAACATTGAAGTTGATGGTGAACACACATATGTTGCAAAATCTAAAAGAGGGTGGTTTTTAACTCATAATTCTATCTTTGGGGCATTCGCACAAGAGTCTTTTAGAATGTATGATACAAGGATAGCGGGAAGTATTACAAAGAAAGGGGTTAAATATATTAAAGACTTGATTTATTACATAGAGAATGTGTTGAATTATCCAGTGTTATATAGTGATACAGATTCCGTGTTTATTGATATTGGTGGAGATGGTTCATTTAATAACTTTAAGACTAAGGGGGAAGCGGCTGAGAATACGGTTAATAAGTATTTACTGGATATGGCGGAGAAGGAGGGGTTAAAGGAACCGCCTGTCATTGAATTTGAAGTCGGGTTCAAGAAGTTCCTGTTAGGGAAGAAGAAGAAAAAGTATGCAGGACATATTACCTATTATAAAGGGAGACCTGCTGATGAAATAATGATCAAGGGATTTGCGGCAAGACGATCTGATGCTGCTGGAGAGACACAGAAATTACAAATAGATGTTGTTGATTTAATATTGAAGGGGGGAACGGAGAAGGATATTAGGGCAAGGATTAATTTATCTATCGGAAGGATTAGGAATGAGAAAATTGATGTTGTGGGCTTCCCAAAGAAGTTAAATATGGAACTACATGATTATGCTAATATTCAGAATTATAGGCATTTCCTTTGGGCAATAAGGTATTTGAATAAGAAATATCCACCTGGGTCTCGCCCGTTCGTGTTCTGGTTAGGTAATCAGATGCCCGATGGATTGCCTGGAGCCATTGAGTTAGAGGTTATGTTAAAGAGAAAAGGGACTCGGAAAGGTGGAGAGAAGTCTAAGACAAGGAAGTATTACAAGATTGATAGGGTGCCTCTGGATACAGATGAAGAACTGGATAAGTGGAGACCGTTCATTGATTGGAGGAAACAGACTTATAACATGGTTGATAGGAAGTTAGGGGCTTTCCTTGATGCAGTTGAGATAACTATGAGTGAGATTAAATCTGGACAGAAGCAGCAGAGGCCGTTTTAATGAAAGGATATAAAGAAGGTGACTTAGTTTACTGGATCATTATCATTAGTATAGTTGCAAGTTTGATTGTTGCTATTAAAATAGCTTAAGGTGAATTAAATGCACAAGAAGTATCATTACATTGGAAAAAAGAAGGCGTTAGAGGAAGTATCAGTATGTCCTAAGTGTAAGAGTACAGCACTGGAGTATCATCATGGGTTGTATCGTTGTTTACATGACGTATCATGTTGTTGGAAAGGGGAAAAGGATGAACTTGAAACCAAGTTTATTATACCGGTTGGTGAGAGGTTTAGTACTGATAAACTGACGAATATCTTTGACATGAATAAGTTGTTTACTGATGTTGTTAGAGATGACGAGAAGCCGAGGCCAGACTTGGCTGAGAACATAATTGAGGAACTGTTACATACTTGTAGTGAAAATCATGTTGGTGGTTTTGATGACGAAGACTTGACTCGATTTGAGAAGTCAATAAAGGATATTAAAATGGTTCGTAATGCTATGGCAATACAAACTGAGGTTGGAGAATATTGCAACGAGATACCTTTTAAGTGGTGGGGAAGGGGAATGCATCATGTTGATAAGAAGAAGGCAGCAATGGAGTTGATTGACTTATTGCACTTCATGATGATTGCGTTTGATGACTTAGGTTATGATTCTAAAGGCATATATAAGTTGTATTGTGAGAAGCAGATTGAGAACAGGAGAAGGTTTCTTGAGAAGAGAGGTTGGGATGAAGCGAACAGATAATTATGGACAAAGTGACATAGTGAAAGTATATAAGTTACTTTGGTTACGGTTAAAGTTTAAGGAGAAAGAAAATGACAACTTATAGTGATGTTCATAACTATAGAAAGTTTGGAGCACTATGTAAAAAGTGTACCAATTTAAGCAAAAGTCATATCACATGTAAAAAAGGAATAGTACAAAACAGAGATAAAAAATGTAGGCATTTTAATTAGGATAAGAGGTACATATATGTCAAAAATTATTGAATGTCCTAAATGTGGATTAAATAGAAGCTATGATTGGTGGACATATTGTCCTCATTGTGGTTATAAATATAGGTTATTTAAACTTAGAAAGATAAGGAGGAATAAAATGGCATATGTTAAATTTACCAAGAAAAATGTTAAAAAATATTTAAATGAAACCATTGAAAGTCGTCAGGCCATGATAGATGCTAAAGGAAGGAAACATTTCACATACGAAAGAAATCAGGGTTTTGTGGCAGCACTTAGAGTTGTTAAGGCGAATTTATTTGATGAATAGGAAGGAGGCGGAAAAAATGACTGTAGTATTAGAAGTAATAGGAGAAGCAGAAGATAAAGACTTAAAGGACGGAGAAAAGCTGTTTTCTTGGGGAAGTCAAGAACATGATGATACTATAATTGTGACTAAAGCAAGTTCACAAATGGAAGCAGCAGATAAGGTAAAGAAATTATTGAACGATTTGTTGGAAAATAAGTATACGTTGAACAACTGGTGAAATAATGGTACTTGACGATTTCGCATTAGCAATTTTAGAAGAGCGTTACCTCTGGAAAGATAAAGATGGAAAGATCAAAGAGACCCCTGACGACATGTTCAGGAGAGTTGCCAAGGTCGCCGCTGATAACGAGAAGGATAGTAAGAAGTGGTTTAACATTTTCTACAGCATGATTAAGAACCTTGACTTCATGCCCAATTCACCAACGTTATTTAATGCAGGAAAAAAAGATGGTCAATTGTCAGCCTGCTTTGTTTTGCCCATTGAAGATAGTATGGAAAGCATATTTAAGACTTTAAAGGATATGGCCATGATTCAGAAGACCGGTGGGGGATGCGGAATGAGCTTCAGTAGATTGAGGCCTAAAGGTAGTATTGTTTCATCAACTCATGGTGTGAGTTCTGGACCGGTTACTTTCATGGAATGTTTTGATGCTGTAAGTAATACCATAAAGCAAGGAGGATTAAGACGTTCTGCAAATATGGGAATACTTCGTGTCGATCATCCTGATATAGAGGTGTTTATAGATTGTAAGGCGGTTGAAGGATCATTGGATAACTTTAACATTAGTGTTGCGTTGACTGATGCTTTTATGGACGCTGTAAGTAAGAGTATGGATTTTGAATTAATTGATCCGCACACAAAGAAGGTTGTTAATGTTATTAATGCTAAGAAACTTTTCGATAAGATATGTAAGGCGGCATGGGAGATTGGGGAGCCGGGATTCTTCTTCATTGATACGGCGAATAAGGGTCATTCACTTGATGACGATATTGAAAGTACTAATCCGTGTGGAGAGGAACCATTGTTACCTTATGAGAGTTGTAATTTAGGATCAATTAATTTGTCTAATATGGTAAAGGCAAGGATGATTGATTACGATAAACTTGTTGAGACTGTGGAATATGCTATAAGGTATTTGGATAACATTATTGATGTTAATTGTTTTCCGATAGAAGAGATTAAAGTTGAGACCTTAAAGAATAGGAAGATTGGGCTTGGCATTATGGGTTTCGCCGACTTACTCACACAAATGGGTTATGCTTATGATTCAGATGAAGCATTTGAAGTGGCAGAAGAGATCATGGAACGAATTGCTGAGGTTGCACATGAAGCATCCAGGGATTTGGGACAGGAGAAAGGGCCTTTTCCTGATTGGTTAAAGAGTAAGTTTAAGGATGATAAGAATCCGCCAAGGAATGCTGAATGTATTACAATGGCTCCAACAGGGACGATTGCAACAATATGTGGGGTTAACTGGGGAATTGAACCTTACTATGCTTTGATATATAATAGAAATGTTTTAGATAGAACGTTTGTTGTTAAGAATAAACATTTGAATCCTGAGGAGTATGGAAAGACTTGGGAAGAAATTGAAGAGGATAAAGGAACTTTATCTGTACCAGTGAACATTTTTAAAACCGCACATGAGATTAGTCCAAAGGTTCATGTTGAGATGCAATCAGTATTTCAAAAGTATGTTGATGCGGCAGTGTCGAAGACTATTAACATGAGGAATGATGCGACTGTTGATGAGGTTACTGAAGCCGTCTGGTTAGCATATAGGTTAGGTTGTAAAGGTCTAACTGTTTATAGAGATGGGAGCAGAAGGCGGCAGGTGTTGGAGGTTGGAAAGCCTGTAGCGAGGCCTGAAGTGTTACCCGCAAAAGTATTTAAGTTGAAGACAGGTTGTGGGAGTATCTACCCAACGATATCAATTAGAGATGGTAAGCCTTTTGAAGTGTTTCTTGTTATAGGGAAGTCAGGAGGTTGTACAGCAGCACATACTCAGGCGTTAGGTAGAATTGTATCTGTGGCGTTGAGGTCAGGGGTAGAATTAAGTTCTATCATTAAGCAGTTGAGGAATATAAGGTGTCATATGCCTTATATGGGAAAGAGGTCTGTATTGAGTTGTCCAGATGCTTTAGGCATTGCGTTACAGAACTTTGAAGAGGAAGAAGGAATGGTGGAATCTGTCGGAGGGGTTTGCCCAGAATGTGAAGGGGTTCTAATCTTTCAAGATGGTTGTATTAAATGTTCAAGTTGTTCTTGGTCGAGGTGCGGATGAACCATGATGAAGTTTAAACCTAAGGAAATTATATTGAGTAAAAAGTGTTTTAATCAGTTATTATATCCTGTTATGGATGGTCGATACTATAAGGAACTTATTTATGAACCAACTGGAAAGGTAGTTATAGATGAAAATAAGGAAAAGTTCTACGAATATAAGTTAGTAGGAGAGCAATAGTTGTGACTGAAGTTGAATGGGAGCAGGTAAAACCTGGTTGGTGTATACATAAAGATTGTATATTCTTGATACATACTCAAATGAAGATATGTAGTGGAAGACTACCAAAACCTGTAGAACATGATGGTGATTACAATACTCATAGGGTATGTATATGTTTCGGCATTAATGATATATTCGACTTTCAAGTTAATAGGACTGATGCTTTTAACTTAAAGAGAGTGTTGATGAAAGGTGTACTAAATGATTAGGAAATTTCTTTTATTTAATGAGGAAGAACGCAAAAAAATTTAAATAATAATATAGTATATATAGTAATGTTGTTTATTAGTCGTCATCAATTAAAATAAGGAATTGATAGAATGGTAGTACATGAATTAAAAACTAATAAAGATTATAAGGAAGTTGAAGAATGTGATTGTTGTGGTTATGGTCCTGTTATGGCTCACCATTACATTGAAGGAGACAAGGAAGGTTGGCTCTGTGATGTATGTTTCCATTCAATGATTGGAAAAGAAATCTTTTATCAAAGTAAAGATAATAAAGTACTTGTTTCTATGGCAGCGTGTACAAATATGATATTGGCTAAACAGGATAAAATATTAAAGTTATTAAGGGATGAATTCTATGATCATTAGATTGTTATGTCCTAAATGTGGGCATGAGGTTAAGGACGAATACAACGATGATGTGATTTGTGATCGTTGTGGTAAGGCTTACATGTTACCGCTTTACCCTGAGAAAGAGACACCAGGGGTTAATGAGGATGATCACTTCATGAAGAAGATAAGTCCTGAGATGCCGTATAAGGACATGTTTAATTTGTTTAACTGGGACTGTCCAACATGTGGAAGGCCTAATCGAACAAGAAGGGATATTAGGTGTGGAAAAGTTCAGGGTTGTGTATGCGTTCACTGTGGGAATTATGTTAAGGTTAATGTAGGAGGCGTAGCATGTCGAAGGTAGTGTCGAAGATAATTTGTCCAATTTGTAATGAGGAGTTATTTTTCTCATTAAAGACAGTTGGTGAAGGTAAGGTAACAGAAGATGGGAAGTTAAGTATAACGTTAGCTGTTGATATAGATGATATTGAGAAGCACTTTGAAAAACACAAGGATTATGAGACTGAGTCAGTGTCTGGATACCTTGGTAAACCGCCAAATGTAATGAGTCCTTCACCACTGTTAAATGAAAAGGATTTAAATGGTGCAGCAGAGATAATGGAAAGAAAGACTATAGTCATTCATACTGATGGTGCTTGTAGCGGTAACCCTGGTCCAGGCGCAGCAGGTTATAAAACGATTGGTAAGACATGTTCAGGATCAAAGGCATTTTACTTTAGTCATGATGTAACAAATAATATGATGGAGTATCAGGGTGTTTTAATTGCCTTAGTAGATCATGTAAAATTTAATGGAGACATTGTCATATGTTCTGATTCAGAGTTAGTTGTTAATCAAATAAATGGAATGTGGGAAGTCAAAGATGATAAGATGTTTATACTTCAAGCTAAATGTTTAAATGGAATAATGAAAAGGGAAATAAATGGATTTAAGACTATAATTAGGCATATTCCGAGAGAAGAGAATAAGGCACATAATATCGTTAAAATGGCAATGGACAGTAAAGGTAATGTATGCGAAATAGGAGGTTTTAATAATGGCAATAGACGTTGAAGATGAGAAGGAAGCAGAAGAGAAAGTGGAAGAACCAAAGAATGAAGTGAAAGCTGAAATGAAAGTGACAAAGAAAATGGAACTTGGTAGTTTAACAGTGTCTCCTCAGGGATTGAGGAAGATGGCTGATTACCTTGAGAATCATTTGAAAGAGAATGGGCTTGTGGTTGGGGATATCCTCAAAGTACATTATATAGTGACGTATACTAATAATATAAGGACTATAGGTGTTGACATTGATAATGAGGTTATACCTTTTGCAATAGAGGAATAATTATGGTTAAATGTTTAAATTATGACGGTTCACCTAAGTGTCATGATTGTGAAGTAGGGGATGGCCCTAAAAATCAACATGGCACTATACCTGGGTGCTTCAATAACAGCAAAATTGTTGATTACCTTAAGGTTGCAATAGTTGGATCTGAAGAAAAGAAATGGAATGAATATCAGAAGGTGGGGGCCAAGTCCTTCATCAGGACAATACTTAGTAATGATAATGTTAAAGTTATGATTTCAGGAGATTGTCCTAACGGTGGAGTAGATAAATGGGCTGAAAGTATAGCCGGAGATCCAAGTTGTGGTGTTACTGCATTGATCTATAGTCCTGAGATTAATCGGTGGAAGGATAAAGGCGGGGAGATGGGTTTTCGCACCAGGAATCTAAAGATTGCAAGAAACTGTGATATATTATATGATTTGGAACCAAAGGGTAAAAGATCTGGTGGAACTTGGACCGCCGAACAAGCCGAAAAGATGGGAAAGGATGTTTATTACGTTTTCTTTGATAAAGATGGTCATGGAGTTGCGACTCCAAAACTGGGGAAATCAATATGAAGGGAATAAGTAAACCAGAAGTTTGTAAGGAAAAGAATTGTACTTGTCTGGTTAAGTTGGGGGATTACGATCCAAAGAAACCTTACTCCTGTTGGTGTATTGGTATTCGAACAGGTGTTATTAAAGGCAAAGAGAAAGCTATTGAGAATCAGCCGACTGATGTTATTGTTAAATGTGTCTTACTTGGTTCACATTCAGAAGATGTTGGAAAGCATACCTTTATTTTAAATATTGGTGATCAATATTTAGATATGTGGGTTTGGTTTCATGCGCTTTACAGTTTGGGTTTACTTGAGAGGACATTTCGTAGTGTATTAAATATCACTGGTATTCACGTTATACAAGAGTTACAGAATGAAATAGATAGGTATAATGAAAATAAATCGAATCCACATGCAATTGATATTGGATCTAAGTTCATTGAGTTTAGTTGTAGTTGCAAGGAAGTTTTCTTTAGAGAATATAATGAAGACCAGACAAACGGAAAATATTATAAGCCCAATAAGAGGGATGAGGTTTATTTTGATGTACATAGGGATCTTGGTCATGAAGTTTTCTATAGGAAGGCAAAGAGAGTTAAGAAGTCGAAAGTTGGAGATAATGAATATTGGCAAGACTGGGGATTGAGGGAATATAAAAGGAGGAAAGTTAATGAAAACTAGGACATATCAGAATTGTGTGTTTTTGTTATTATTAATGATAATAGCTATGATACAACCAGAAGGAAGTTTTCTTGGGTATATAGGATGGATCGTTGTTTTTATTTGGTTTATGGTAGTTCTCTTCGGTTGTTTAGAAAGTGTTATAGAAGGTTGATTATATGAAAAGACAATTTATACCTTGGAACGACGAATCAATGCCACTGAGTAAGTCTGCTGTTCAACAGTACGGAAAGTGTCCGCATAGGTTTAGGGAACAGTTCGTATTAGGCAAACAAGGGTCAACGCCCATTATGGAAAAGGGCAGAAAGATTCACGATCAGTTGGATAATTTATATAGGGACATTAATAGGGACTATATTATGTTTTCTCGGGATGTTGGAGTTTTGGTTGAAGAGTATCAAGCAGTTTTACCGGATATTCCTGAGATGCACAAGTTCTTAGAGTTAGAGATTAAGCGGTTCGAGGATTTACGTTCGAAGAATAGTTTAAAGTGTTTCTTTCCCAAGTTCACTGAGGTGTATATGGAGGATAAGGAGTTATTCTATTTTGGAACTGTTGATCGGGTAGATAAGATGGAAGATGGGAATTATATTGTTATTGATTATAAGACTGGGAAGTTTCACTCGTGGCTTATGACTGATTACCGATTTGAGATGGCAGGGTATAAGCACCTGTTAGAGAAGACAACTGTTGATGGAAATGTGACTCGTTGGGCAATGATCTTCCTTGGTGGCGATGAGGCTAAAGTTGTCGGAGAGACATTTAAGCCTATAACGATAAGGAGTTTCTATAATAGGGTGTCGAGAGTTAGGGACGGGATCTTAGCGGGTCTCTTTGATAAGAAGATTACTGTGTTATGTGGTTATTGTCCTGAGGTGATTTCAGACCCTTGTTTAAGCAGTAATGAGAAGGGGGTCGAATAACTGTGAAGGCTAATAGAGACGTAATTCCATGTGAAGAGTGTGGAGAACTAGAAGCATGGACATTCACAGCAAAAGTTAACGATAAATTGTTATGTAGAAAATGTCAAATTAAGAAAACAGGAAAAACAATAAAAACAAAACTAATATCGTTGGAGGTCGAATAATGGACACGTTAAAGGTATGGGAAGAACTTGAGAAGTCAGGTTTCTTTGCTAAGATGAGGGAGAAGCTTCAAAAGAGAAGTGAGAAGAATGTTGACCCAGCATGTCTTGAGAATATTACATATGAATCATTATTGGTTCACCTAGTTGGTGAGATTAATGAATTGAAGACGGCTGTCTTGGAGAAAACTGATGTTGAAGGTGAATTAGCTGATGTTGCAAATATGTGCGGTTTATTATTTGCGAAGTTGGAGGAGGGTAAGTAGATGGACATCGACTTAGCGAATTTACTTGGAAGACTTAATCGTAAGGGGTTTGTCCCCGTGAAGATAATACAAGGTACACATCAGAATGGTTTTGTTGGAAAGGATGGGAAGTTAGTAGAGTATAAGTCTGACATGACTTCGAAGTTTGGTGTAGTTGTCGATAATGAATTATGTTGGTTTATGGAAGATGAGATAGAGGTGTTAAAATGAATACGAAGTTGGCTATAAAAGCAATTAAGGATAGGCTATGGAATGAATACTCATATGTGCTGAAGTTTGTAACTCGTAGATATGAAAAGATTGTTGATGGTGGTAAACCTCCTGTCTATAAGAAGTTATCTATACCATTTAAGGATAGGGTTGTGGAAGGGAAGATCATCAAAAAACATTCGAAGTGTGTTGGTATTACTTTTGCAGTGGTATGTAGTGATAACGATGTATTTGTATATGGCATATCTTACTGTTCAAGTGATGATAAATGGAATAAAGGTAAAGGGAGATATGAAGCCGCAAAGAGAGCAATTAGAATGGTTATGAAGAGGCAGAAAATGTCAATGAAAAGACAGTTGGACTTCTCTTCATGTCCTCAGTTAGCGGGAATTGATACACTAGACGGGGGAATAATTTGAAATTAGATGAATCTATGGTAACAGATCCAAGCAGTGCGGGAACTGTTATAGTTCTAACTATTATGTTGATAATAAGTATATTGATTTTCATAGATGTGATAATGTGATGGTTTATTTCGATCCTAAGAGACGTGACTCTGAGGAAAGTTTCTTAACTCATGGTTTATTAAGAAGGATATAAATGACAGTGACAGCAAAACATGAAGGGAAGGAAATATATTTTGATCAGGAAGATAGGCTCTGGAGATATAAGGAAAATGATAAGTCTGTCTTTGATGATTGGGCAGAAAAACCATGTTCTAATTGTAAATGTGGATTATGTGAAAGGGAAGCTGTAGGTGTTATTGTAATATTAAAGGATGGTATTAAGGCTTTAAGATTTGTAGATAGTTGTATAGCACCATTGATAAAGGAATTAAATCTTCTTGGTATAAGGACTACTTCAAGTAGTTGTTGCAGTCATGGCAAGGAAGATGGAAAGTTGTATATCCCTAAGGAATTTATAGAAGAAGAAGATTGGGCATTTAAGATAAGGATACCAAAGAGGAAGTTGTAATGTTAACTGAATATGTAATGCATAAATATAATTGGACAGATATATGGTATGCTCATCCTGGTCCTTGGATAAGCCCAATTAACTTAAGAAAGAGGTATTGTGTCGGCATTTGGACTGGTAGAGACAATGATTTATTATGTTTAAAGAAATGTAAAACAAATCCTGAGGCCGAAATTTGGTTAAGCCCCGCAGGATCTCTCATAATTACAGCATTGATTAAGGCAATGATAAAAAGGTGGAGACTAAGGAGGAAGGTGAAATAATGAACAAACAAAAAGAAGCCGAAGAGGCATTAAGTAAAATAGATGACTTTTTAGGTTACACTACTGTAAATGCAAAATTTATGTTAATACCTCGTGAACCGGGAACATTAATTATAGGTGGACTATTTAGTGATAAATTATTATCATCAAAGGAATATGAATTGTGGGTTGCTGAATTACATATAAGACCGGCACATAAGTTTGTGGGGCTAAAAGAAGAAGGATATAAAGGTTTAGATTTTAATCAACTATTAGCTTCAGGTTGGAGTAACACGGATAATTGGAAGAGGAAGTTATTATAATGTCAAGATTGTATAAAGATACAGAGACCATAGAAAAACACGCAAAATGCCCTTGGTGTTTAGTGTTAATTCTAAGAAAAATAAAGGGGGGCAAGAATACATGTCCACATTGTAAGAAACCTTTCAAAGCAATCCGTAGTGATATAATACATAAGAAAATTTACTATGATACAGAACTGATAGGTATGTCAAGGGATAATGTAAAACATTTGGCATATCCAGGGAACAATTATAAATGGCACACCTTTTGTGGTTTGAAAGATATTAATGGAATATTATATAAAGATGTTAGTAGAGAAGGTTTCAAGAATTGGACAATCGAAACAGAGGAAGTAACCTGTAAAGAATGTTTAAAGGTTAAGTTGGAACAGGAAAATAAGAAATGTAACAAAGCAAAGAAACGGTTGGAGGAGTTAAAATGACAAAAATAGGAACTGAAGTAACATTTGACGCGGCTCATATGGTACAGACCACGTATACAAAATGTGTTAGAATTCATGGTCACTCGTGGAAGGCAGTTATCGAAATTGAAGGTGATGTACAGAAAAACGGGATGGTTATTGACTTTATTAAGATAAAAGAGATAATTAGTGTTTTTGACCATAAGGTTCTATTACCTAGTGATTCGGAAGACGTGAAGATAACACCACATAAACTTGATGGTGATATTGAACATTACCAAATTGATGTTAAAAGAAAACACGGTCAAAACGTAATGTATAGTTTCCCTGAGGAAGATGTTTGTTTGGTTAAGACTGATGTTATTACAGCGGAAAATATGGCTAAAGTAATTAAGGAAGAGATTCGTGGTGAATTACACGGTTTAGGAGTAAAAGGATTAAAGGTCAGGGTTTACGAATCACCAAAGAGTTGGGCGGAGGTATAACAGGCTAACGGGGGATTATAATGGAGAAAAAGAAAAAGATAAAATTTGATGCCAGAATTCGAAAACAAGGGAATAGTTTTACTATAACTATACCTGTGGAAGTGGTTAAGGAACATGAATTAATGAAGAATGACCTCCTGAGGATAAATGTCTTTATAATATCATGTGATAAGTGTAAGGAAAATTGTGTTGATATGTCATGTAAGTGTCAACGTGAACAGGCAAAGAAAATAAAAGAATATAAAGAGGCAGGTTTATAATATGAATTCAACATACCCTGGTTATATAGTATTACCTATGAAAGGTGTTAAATTTCATAAGACAAAAAACCTTGCTGTAGAAGAGGCAAAAAAAAATATTAAACTTATGCATTCTCCTGATGGAGACCCTGTTGGTATATTTATAGTTAAAGTAGTTGATTGGATGGTTCAAGAATGACATCATGTGGCAGAGACCCAGATACATGTGAGACGTGTAGAGATTGCTCACATCTTCAACATAGGTATAAATTAAATGGAGCAACACTTGGTGAATGTACAAATTGTGAGTCTGATCATTTTGGACATATAATAACAAGTTATCATCCAGCATGTGGGAAGCAACACTAATGAGATGGAATTGGAAGATGAAAAACGGTAAAAAACCAAAATTTACAAGACAAGTAAATTGAGGAAGTTTATTTGTAAGATTGTAAATCACTGGTGGGACGAATGGGAATGTAAACCTGATTGTCCAACGTGTAATAATCAATTTAATAATGCTAAGGTTTGTAGAATCTGCGGAGAAATTATTGTTTACCATTTGGAGATGTGAATATGAGAAGAAGTGTCGTACCTTTACTTTCAGTAAATAATAAGTGGGAAGTAAGTATTGATTATTTTGATGATCACGTACATATCTATCCGTCGAAAGGCCTGATAATTCTTAGTGGTAATTATGGTTCACCATGGCCTTATATGAGAGAGTATGTACATAAACCAGGGTATTTCGAAAGGTTGTTTAAGATTACTTTTAAGGACAAAGTTAAGAGGTCAATTAAATATTTTCAAGATTGGTGTGACAAAGAGAATGAGAAGGATGAAAAGAATAAGGTGATTTTGGCGGAAGTTGGCACGGAGATAGAATATGACTTATGATAGTACGACTTATAATGAGATGATCAAATTACTTGATGAAGTGTCTGATATACAAATACCTGAGTACATAGTGATGAGTCCAAAGTTCTTTGATGAGCTTATATCATATGAACACTTTAAAATGCACGTGTCAATGCATCCTCTTATGACGTGTAATGGTATTAGATTAATTATATCAGATTATATTAAGACGTTTGCGTTCTTCGATTCAAAGGGAAGATTAATAAATTATGCAGGGAAGGGCTGATCAGGTTTTGGCTTATCCTCCATTCGCTTTTCCTGGTTGTAGTCTCGTATGGGGCAAGCCCATTTCTCTGCACTAATGAAAAAGAGGTTATAATATGACAATGAAAGTATCAGACGGAAAAACGTGTATAGATTGTAAGGACTATGATAGAATTAGTGACTCGTGTCAAAATGAAGAGTCGGGTCATTATATGCATGTCATTAAACCGAAGCACCCAGCATGTGGGAAATTAAATGTATGAACTAAATTTGATTTCCAATGAACTTAGGCAATTAGATATTGTTCTGCAGAGGCTCAGGAAGAGAGTTAAAGGAATGATTGAAGATGATAAAGAACGTTTACTTAATGATGAGAAGCAGATGAAGTTAGAGGCGTTTAAATGATCTTTACAAGTGCAGATATAGATAGGTTTACTGATAAATTAGAAGAGACGAAAAGGCGGAAACAAAAATCAGTGTTAATAATGATGCATCCTGATTTTTACACTAAGGTATTAGCAGATCCTAACTTTGGGACGACGTTGAAATCTCCTGTTACTTTTGAAGGTATTAAAATGACTGTGTCAATGTTTGTTGATGACTTCTTTATCTTGACTAAAGAGATGGTAATGGAGGTTCCCGATGAAGATAGGCATTAAACCATATGGTACACTTAAATGGTTTTACTATGAATGTTCTAGGCAACAGTACGATGATTTGCATAGAGACATGATGAATAGTAAAGTGTTTGATTTTAGTACTTTGGTTGATATTAGTCAGTGGGCTTATCGTAAGGGCTTACCCATGGAAGCATCCATCGATGATAAGCAATTTAAGGAGTTGAAGTTGCTGGCGGAGAGGACCGTGATAAAGGGTGGAACGTTACAGAGTATATTTAATAAGTTGGCTATTGATTCTTTTCAATCTGTGAGGTTAGACAATGTCAAATAAAATGGTAGTTAAGGTTAAATACCCTTTGGTAGAACGGAGAAAAATGATTAACTGGAAGACGAGTATGTATATGCCTTTGAATCCGGTTGAATTGGTATTGATGAAGGCCTGTACTGATAAGTTGATTGAGGCCATGGAAAGGATGCCAAGTGTATTTGAGGAAATGGCTGAGGCGATGGTGTTTGCAGCACAGGCAGGAGAAGCTCTTCGTAAGGTGTTGGTCAAGGTATTGAAACCTGTGAGAAAATTAAGGGTGATTAAACATGAATAAAGTGTCAGAGTATTTAGATATATGTTTAACAGGAACTGATGCAGATGTTCTAAATACAGAATTAAAAAGGAAAGTTACAGCAGAAGAATTAGTTAAGGCATTATTGTTAGTAGCAAGATCAGGAGAAACGATAGGAGGAATTTAATGGATGATGAAGAAGTTTATATATTGATGTGTGAGAAAGCAACGAAGATACAGGAAGATCATGATTTAGATCTCTTTGATATTGTCAAAGTACCAGAATATTTAACCCCAATTATAGTGGGTATTAATCATCTGTCACATTACATTAATGGTTGTAACGGTCTATTGATAAATATAGACAAATGTGTATGGCTGCCAACACTGGAACAGCTACAGAAGATGGTTGGAATAAACAAGTTAGATAGTAAGTGGATAGCATGGTTAAGGTTTCTAGTAGATCTATCTTGGGTAATTAATGATTATCCAATGACATTCAATTCAATGAAACAATTAGGGTTGGCTTTCGTAATGTGGGAGAAGTATAAGGAGAAATGGAATGGAGAAGACTGGATAAAGGAGGAATGATGATGAAGATAAGTGAGATTTTTTATTCGATACAGGGCGAAAGTACCTTGATAGGGAAACCAGTGATATTCATTAGGACCACTGGGTGTAATGTAAGGTGTGTCTACTGTGATACGGAGTATGCTTTTGAGAAAGGCAAAGAGATGGAGATGCAGGAGATTCATGTGCATATAAAACCATTCCCATGTATGAATGTTTGTATCACTGGCGGAGAGCCATTGGTTCAAAGTGAGGACTTGGTTAAGTTAATTAAGATGTTGAAGTACTGGGGTTATTATGTTAGTATCGAGACTAATGGGACTATGAATATTACAGACCTTAAAGATACTGATAAGGTTGTGATGGATATTAAGTGTCCAAGTTCCGGGATTGTTATTGATGATATAGTTACAAAGGTAAATGTTAGGACATTAAGATCATGTGATGAAATTAAGTTTGTCATTTCAAACGTTGAGGATCAAAAGTTCGTTGAGAAGTGGTTGAAGACGATATTCAAAGATATAATTGTTACAATTTCGCCTGTGATACTGGGTACAGATAAAAACTTACTTCCTATTGATATTGGTATCGCATTGAAAGAACTGTCTGAATGGGTTAAGGGGTTGAATTCTGGGCATGACATCAGGTTATTGCCACAACTGCATAAGATTATGTGGCCTGATAAAGTGAAGGGGGTGTAAATAATGGGATGGGGAACGACAACAAAGGAGAGTAATAAATTGATAGCAGAAGGAAGACTGGAGAATATTGCAATAAGCGAAGAAAATATGAAAGTGTTAGAGTTAGTTAAATTAAGTATGGTTGATAAAATAGGTTTAACTGCCTTAAGAATGATGACTAAGGCGGTACTAGATGATTTTTGGGAAGTCCTAATTCGCATTGGGGCGTCTAAGACTGGGCGTTATCACCATGTTCATGAGAATATAATTCCTGGTGGTTTGATTAATCACAAATTAAGGGGGATCTGGTACTTGGAGCATTTCATCATTGAAGAAGGTATTAAGGATAGAACGATGATTGATAATTTGCACAGTGCTATGGATATTCATGACATTGGGAAGATCTATTATTATGAACCTTATAAAAGTGATAGGCCTAGTGGAAGTCATTCAGGGAGAGTTGACCATGGAAAAGAGGCATGGCATATATTGGTAAAGAGGGAATTCCCTGAGGTCATTTGTAAAATGGTAAAGCACCATATGCATCATTGGGAATTTCATTTACCTCAGACGAATGAAGAGAGGATAATCTGTTATGCCGATTACTTTGCAAGTCGGGAAGAGATTAATATCAAGGGTTGTAAGATAATCAAGAAGAAGGGAGATAGGTTGGTGTTTGAGGCGCCAATATATAAGTCGAAGGTGTGATAATGTACGAACTCCCCGATATGAATATGTTTGTTCATAAAGAATTGGGAAAGATGAATCTTCCTGTTGGTACACATAACTTTGTTGTTATGGCTTTGAAACAAGGGAAAATCATGCAACGCACCTTGACTAAAGGTAAAGAAACGTGGGTATTCAGTAATCAGGGTAAAGGTTTAATAATAGAAATGCTAAGGACAGATAAAACCATAACTCAAAAGATGTTGAAGAGTATTGGTAAGAAGGTATAAATATGTATGAAAAACCATGTGTTAAGATTAAAGATGAGTTCTTAGACAAAGGCCCAAATACAGAAATGACAATTAGTGATTTGGATAAGATAAAGGGATTCCTTGATGAGTTCGATAAATGGGCAAGAGAATGTAATGTAATGGCTGAATTTGTAAGGATTGTCCAGATGATAATGTATAATGGAGAAATTACAGTGAAGTTTGCTACAGGAACATTCGCAATAACATATAGTGTTGAGAAGAGATTTGAGATTATGGAACTGTTCCGTAAGATGTGGAAAGGTACACCTGAGAATCCCTCAACTGTTGGTATTTCAATGGCATCACTTTACGAGATGGGGGAGAAGCATGAGTCAGTGGTTTAATGGTTTCATGGGAGACTGTGTCGTTTGCGGGATGCGGACTAACGTGCAAAAGAGAGATGGGAAGTTAATTTGTAAAGGTTGTTATTATAAGGTGATTAGATGAATGTTTATTATGTTGAGGGTTTTGATTTACAAGATGCTTGGTTCCAATGCATTTGGAATGTGTTAGATTTTGGGGTTAAATATAAAGTTGCGAAGGGAGGGAGTTTTGAGGGTCAGTATAGGTTGGAATTTCCTTTCGTTGTTATTAAGATCGATAACCCTGGGCATCGGCCGTTGATTCCAGAGATACCAAAACATTTAGGGTTGCCCAATGTTGTAGATATGGTGGAAGGAGATAAGACACCTGATGATGCAGTAGGTAGGTATTTTACTGATTACTTATATAATCCCGAGATGAAAGGACACCCAGATTATACATATGGACATAGGTTGATAGGGGGTAATGTTGATCAGGTTGATGAGGCTATTAAGATGCATAAGAGAGCCTTACAAGAACAAAAAAGTTATGAAGTTCGTGCTAGAATAGGAAAGGACCTATCAATAGAAGTGGCTACTATAACATTTGCAGCTACTAACCAAGCAACAATGGAGATTGGGATGCCCGACGATATTAAGTTGAAGTCACCACCATGTTTAAGGTTAATTGATACTAAGATATTTGAGGGGAAGCTTTGGTTCTTCTCTTACTTTAGGAGTTGGGATTTGTGGGGAGGTTTCCCAACGAATCTGGGTGGATTGCAGATACTGAAGGAGTATATGGCTGAAGAAATTGGAGTTCCTGATGGTGGTATGATTTGTATGAGTAAAGGTTTACATCTTTATGACCATTGTTGGAAGATTGCGGAGATAAGGACTGGTAAAACACAGGAGGTATAAATAATGACAGAAATGGTAAACAGTATATTGAGAATTAAGTGTCCTTGTTGTGGTGAGGTTTTAGAGGTTACAACCTCAACTCATATTACAATAGGGAAGAATTAGGTGATATGGATGACTGAATTTAAAGGAGCAGATACAAGTAAAGTGGATGTAGGTAACCATACATTTTGGTTACATACTAAGAATGAACAGGCATTAGAGCCGAAGGAACCCATTTTCTGTCCAATGTGTAGAAATATTCAATCAACTACAATGGTATTTAGGATGAATTCCATTGGATCAATGATGGTTAATGGGAGAAGGGTTTATGTCTGTAGGATGGTATATAAGTGTCCGAATTGTGATCATGTTGTTAATTTTGATGTACCTATATCGGAAGTTTATTTCACATTCTTGTTAGGGAAAATTCCGAGAGGTGATTGTACACTTGATAATAGGATGTTTGTGCCGCCCAATGAACAGTGGGAAAGAGAGTCAGCAATAATTAGACGGCGGTTGAGGGACTTAGGATATTGGTGATTCAATGATAAGACAGTTTAAGAAAGATGAAATAATTGTTATAAGGTGATAAATATGTCAGATGAAATTAAACCGTTGAAAAAGAGAAAGCTTAAAGAAGATTTGACTAAGGTATGTATTAACTGTGCAAGAGACCCTTGTATATGTGATACCTTGAAACCAAGTGATGAACTAATGAAAGGAAGAAGTGTCACTATAGATATAATAGATGATCCTGTTTTACCTGATACACAGGCACAACATGATGGTAGAGGGATAACTATTCAGAAGGTTGGGGTAACTAACCTGAGGCTACCTATAATTGTTAAAACACAATTTGAACACGCAAGATCAGGTGTACAACAAACAATTGGTACTTTTAAAGCAACTGTTGAAGTACCAGGGAATCAGAAAGGTACACATATGAGTCAGATAATAAGTCACATATATGATAGGACAAAGAGAGTTGTATCAATAGATGCTTTAAGAGAAATAACCAATGACCTTAAAAAAGATGTTGAAGAATTAAACGCTTCGAAGGCACACATAGAATTAGACTTTACTTACTTCATTTGGAATACAACACCATTTACAAAGATAAAGAGTCCAGTGCCAGTTGAGGTTGCCTTTATTGTGAGCGATTATCATGCGGATAGGTTGAGGGTAAAAACACCTGTTATGACATGTTGCCCATGTTCAGTTAATATGTGTGAAGGGAAAGCCCATAACCAAAGGTGTTATGTGACTATTGAAGTTGAGGCGAATGATTGGGTTTGGATCGAGGATTTGGTAAAGTATTCCGAGGAAGCGGCATCAGTAAAGATACATACGGTGCTTAGGAGGTCTGATGAAAGAGAGGTAGTGTTGAAAGCCCATAGAAATCCAAAGTTTGTCGAGGACGTTATTCGAGATGTTAAAGAACTTCTGGATAGGGATAAGCGCATAGATTGGTATAAGATAGAGGTGGAATCTATGGAGAGTATTCATGCCCACAATGCCTATGCCGAGTTGGAATGTGAAAGGGGAACAGAATTTCATGATGAAGACATATATAGGAAGTTAAAGGGTGACGACGTGAGCGACTAAATCGTTTTGCCCAGGATATCCTTATGGGGTGAGAAAATGCCACACCGTAGGTGAAAGATATGAAAACTTTGTTAATAGCAGATATAAGTAGTGAAAGGTTGATGGATAGATTCATAAAGATAAAGGAATCAGTTAGGAAGATGAAATATTCAGATTACTGGGAAATGAATCTAACATTCTGTATGAGAAATGAGAAGTTAGGAATTGCAATTATAGGTGTTGTAATTAAACCACAGATTAATTTAAATGTCCTTCGTGGTAAGAGAGTTGATTATTGTGACTTTAGGGCTGTGTATAGGGAGTTAGTTAATATGAATGCTTCACTTATGCGAGAGGAAATGATGATTACTTCAAATGAGGATGAGGTATTGATTGAAATTACTAAGTTGGGTATTGATTTGGGGTTGAAATAATGGAAAAAGAGTTTGTAACCCCTTTCGAGTTTTTACATAGTCATCCAAGGACGGAGATGAGTTTAGGGATAAATTCTGGACATGTTATAGTTGATAAGAAAGATTGGGAAGAGGCCAGGAAACTTAAGAAAGAACTTAAGAAATTTCAAGGTTTGGTTATTGTGGAAATCAAGACCGAAAATATGAGTTTGGCTATGGAAGTTCAAAAGCTGAAAGAGGCTAATAGCAGAGTACAGTTGTGGGGGAATGATATGTACAAAAAGGTGAAGAAAAAGGAGAAAGAAATCAAGAAGTTAGATAGGCAAATAATTCTTGCAATTTCTTACATATATGATGCAAAGGTCAATGCACCAGATCACATGAATTATTCAGGACTACCATTGCCGGATCTGGTTAAAAGATGTACACAATATATAAAGGAACTTGAAAAACAAGTAGCAGTGCTGATACATGAATCGGCAGATAGTGATCAATACATTAACCAACTTGAACAGAAAAAACGAGGCGATAAAGTTGATAGACAATAGAGGATTACAATGGTGTCCAAACCATGAGTGTATGAAATTGAATTGTAAGCCCAGTTGTGAATACTATAATGATAAGTTTCATATTGGTAATGCATGTTTCTATCTTGAGATGAAGACTAATGAAATTTGTCCTACATGTCCAATAGAGAGAAGCTTTGTTCCGGGAGAAGGCCCATTAGACGCTAAACTCGCGTTTTTTGGAAGGGATCCAGGTATAGTTGAAAAACTACGCAAGAGACCTTTCGTTGGTGACTCAGGACAAGTTTTTGATGCTCATCTTTTCGCAGTTGATATAGAACGAAGTGATTGTTGGGTTGATAATGTGGTTCACTGTAAACCTGAAAGGAATGAGGATCCGGGTGATGAAGTAAGAGAGTTGTGTAAGTTTAACGTTTATTGGGCTTTGGCAAGGCTAAAGAATTTGAAGATAATTGTTGCCGTTGGAAGGAAAGCCGAGAAGTTCTTTAATAGTAAAGGGTGGATTAAGGAGAACTACAAACTTATGTTTGTGTATCATCCCTCTGCTCAGTTGAGAGGGAGTGTTCGGGTTGATATTATTAAAGGTCAAATGTTGAAAGTTAAGGAGGCATTAAATGGCATATGATGTGACAAACGGAATAAGTTTACAACACGCAGATGAGTTGGTAAGAAAACTTAGAGGTATGGGTTACGAATCTTATTGTCGGTATGCAGGACGAGACAGTAATCACGAAGTCGTGATAACAGCAAAAATTTAGGGGGCATTAGATGGCTTATAGTCAATTTGAAAGTGTAAAGAAATGGTTAAAGGATTCTCACACAAAGATAAAGTGTAAGGAATGTGGGAAGCCTGTTGAACCTTTACCCACAAGTACTAATTATGTTATTAAATATAGTTGCAAAAAATGTGGGAATAAGGGCTCTTTAAACTTGAGGGATTTCTAATATACTGGTAGAACAAGGCAGAACAAAAAATAAAAATTAAATATATAGTACGTTTACTATTATGTTAAATATTGTTCGTCCTCATTAAAAATGTGGTCTGCCTCAATATAAACGATACATAATAATCAAAAGTTGTGATATAATGAGTAGAAGTGATTTTATAACATGTACAAGATGTTTAGATCGGATAAAGAAGAAGAATATGAAGGAACATACTAAATATAAGTGTAAGGGTTGGTTCATGGTAGTCACCCCTGATCGAATTTTTGTTTATGATAGGAAAGGTAAGTTAAGGTTAGAGATCAAGAACATTGATATTGATGAAGATGAGGTTATTAAAATGGTCAATAATAACGAGTCTGTAATGATTGATGCGAAGACTAGGAAGTTAATGGAGATATAAAAATGGATAAAGTAGTATTAATAGCTAGTGGCGGATTAGATTCGACAACGATATTATCGATGTTGATGAAGGATGAATATGAGATTTATCCAATCTCATTTAATTATGGTCAGCGCCATAGTATTGAGCAAGAGAAGTTGACTAGTATTATTCGTTGGTTCTATGAGCACCATAAGAAGTTTAAGGGTAAGTTGATGCCCATATATATGTGTCAGTTACCAAGGATAGATTGTTTACTGACAAGTGACGATGAGGACTTACCTGAGGGAGATGTTGATAGGAAAGATGTTGCGCCTACCTATGTTCCTGGGCGAAATCTGATATTCATAGCTCATGCCTTATCGTATGCAGAAAGGTTAGATGCAAGAGAAGTCTATATAGGGGTTAATTCCATGGACTATAGTGGTTATCCCGATTGTCGGCCGGAATTTATCCAGGCAGTTAATGAGGTTAGTAAGGTAGGTACTGAAATAGGTGTTAAAGGAGATTCAATTAAAGTTAAGGCGCCATTGATGTATGAGACCAAGGCTGAGATAATAAAGTTAGGGATGGAATTAGGTACACCTTACCATTTGACTTGGAGTTGTTATGAAGGTGGGAAAGTGCCCTGTGGAAAGTGTGACAGCTGTGTTGCTGAAGGACAACGTGTATTGATGTCAGATTATACTTTGAAACCTATTGAAGATGTAAAGGTAGGTGATAAGCTTTTATCTTTTGATGATGTTAAATTTCAATATCAGACAACTGAAGTAGTTGGAATAGCAAATAAAGGCGTAAAGTATGTTTACCCTTTAACTTCTCCAAATAGAACATTATTGATTACAAGAGATCATAGAATTGCTATGGGGACACAGGGAAACCATAAATTGGTTTGGAGAAATTTTGGCTCTATGTATAGAACAGATGCACATTATTACACATATGAAACAGAATGTATGATTCAAAACCAAAATATGTACGACTTAGGATATTTACGAGGGTTAATAGATGGTGACGGCAGCATTAAAGGTCGTGGAGTAAAATTATATCAGAAAGATCCTAAAGTAATAAGTGAATTTATTATGTTATATAATAAGAATATAAGTCATACTGATATGAATATGAAACAGAAGGAATGTAATTACAAGGATAAAAAATATATAATGTATTATGTTCAAGGAGGATATGTGCCTAAATTTTTAGAAGTGACTGACTATGTTCTTGATGATTATGATTTTGCTCGTGGATATATAGCTGGTCTTATTATTTCAGATGGATGTATACGATGGGAAAAGACACGAGGTACTATTGATTGTATATTCTCACAGAAGTCAGATAATATAGAGATATTAGATAATTTAGATCAAGTTCTAGACTTATTAAACCTGAATCATAGTACTAGTACATCCTTGGTTAAAGGAAAAGATACATTTGTATCTGCTGGTGTGGAAATGTGTAATGTAAGAATTAGTAAGATATGGCAAATTCCGTTTGCTTACGGCGGAAAGAAACGAGAGAAAATTATACAGACATTTATATCTCATCTTAAGGTGAAAAGCATGGATAAGGTACCGTTACAACATATTGGTACAGGTGATTATTCCTTAAAAAATGTATACGATATTGAAACTGATTGTGGTACTTTCATTTGTGAAGGTTTTCTTGTTCATAATTGTAAACTCAGGGCGAAGGGGTTTAAAGAAGCAGGATTTAAAGACCCAGCCTTAAGTTAAGGCACTTGCGCTCCGCGGGCGTTTTCTCACCCCATATTGATGGCCTTGATTTTGGGCGTTCCTGGATCTAGAAGAAGGCAGATTGTAATAAGCATAAAGGAGGTGAATACTTGGATAAAGAAACGTATGGGTTTGCCAAAGATATAGAAAACATAAAAGATGGGCTTATGTCGGAGGCAACTGGTGATGTTAAACTTGGTAACACAATGTTTAACTTCGAAGTTCATAAATATGGTGATGAAGGGTTGATTAGAGTCGACTTAGTAATAAAACCATTATAGAGAAATAGGTAGGAAGGGGGCCATGACAGAACCCCCTTCCATTTTTAGGGAGGCATTCCCTGGTGGGGAAGAGAGCAAACACATCAGAAGTTGAAGGTAATATACGTTGGAAAAAAAAATATGATGTGACTTCGTTTCGCCCTCTTCCCTATCACCAGATTTCTTTACCTAAAATTATCACTCCAATACCAAATAAACAATAATAACATAATATTACACATAAGGAATGATAATGTTGACCAAATAGTCTCACCATGACACACAATATTAAGTATTTGGGCAACCCCTGCGAATATACCAAAAGCAAAAAGGAAATACCATCCTTTAATAATCTTCCTCTTACTCCATGAGATGAGGATTGTAAACAGGAAGATAAAGGTTTTAATATAAAACAATAGTATTTGCAGAGGAGGCGTTCCCACAAACTTCAACCCCAACGTCGCGCCAACGATGGCAATCAACGCCAAAATTACCTTTTGTTGATTATCAATCAAAATATTTAACTTTGCGTCAATCTTCCCTAAAATGTACGTTGTTTTCATTTTTTCACCTTCTCCAAAATAATAACTTTGACAAAAAACTTCCGGTCTTCCTGACCTTTTCACCTAACTGTGCATCAGGATTATGGTGACTAGCAACATGGATCTTCATCACGGGGCAATTAGATCTATCCCTATATCCTTTCTGTATACCATTAACCCTTAAATGTAAATTCAAAACATCTCTCCTGACATCTTTCCCGTTTGCCTTCTGGTCAAGCTTTTCAAACACAATGCCAAGATTCTTATCCACTCTCTTGACGAATGTGTCTAAGTCAACCAACAGTTGACCTTGTTTGGCGCTTCTCCCCTCAATCTTGAGAAGCATATCTAACATCTGTTGACTTATACCATTACCCAAGAGCATCACCACTTGTTAACCATGGTCTTAATTTCTTTAACCTTACCATTAATCTCCTTATCAAGTTTCTCTGACCATTTAACCCAATCAGTATCAGGGATCTTCGTCATTAATGGTTTCTTCCTGTTCACTGGATTTTCAACTACAACTTCCTGCTTAACATTCTTTTTCTTCCGTAACAATATTTTTAAATTCCTTAAATTCATTTCAACTTCTTCTACATTCATTTTATCACCTACGGTTTTTCTAACGTGTTACCAATTATTGAATTCCCTCCAATCTGTACAAAATATCCAGGCGGTGGAGCTAACATATTTTTAGCAATACAAGCTTTAATTATGTTCCAATCTGCAATACCAACTTCTTCTATTGCACCAATTGTTTGACCAAAACCATCGAATATAAGACCCATATATACAGAATCCAATGACGCCGTTCTAAAATGGAATAAAACACCAGGATTACCTATACCATTGTTGTAAAAATTACTATTTGAAAAGCCCAAATTCACACCGGTGATGACTTGTATTCCATATTGCCCATTATCTTTTATATCATGACCATTAGACACAGTTAAACCCAGACAATCTGTAATGACAATTCCATCAGTTACATTAGTATTAGTACTAAAATCACTAATCGTTGAAAAGGTAGCAGTATCAAGTGCAATCCCATTATCACAAACTTCCACATCAACTTCAGTTATCTTATGTTGTATACAGTCAAAGATGTTTATACCATTTCCAAGGCAGTTTGAAATATGTAATTTATTGAACTTCGAATAATATGCCTCAGTACAATTAATTCCATGTTGTTTTGCATCATTAATATAACATTCTTTAATTGTAGCACGTATAACCTTATCAATATGTATAGTATGACAGTTAGG
>Ga0114923_10000657_pt1 | contig 26096 bp, 22 predicted proteins | sample SumtaG_FD_89578 | JGI IMG/M metagenome (GOLD analysis project Ga0114923, IMG submission 89578) | Deep subsurface microbial communities from Indian Ocean to uncover new lineages of life (NeLLi) - Sumatra_00157 metaG | ecosystem: Environmental > Aquatic > Marine > Oceanic > Sediment | place: near...
GGATATTTTAATGCTAATTAATACCGGAGCTGACCCAAATGACCCTGAAAGATTAACCTTAAAGGCTGATGATTTTTCACTAAGGAGCACGGAACAAATGATAAATGATTTTAAAGATACACCCGAAGCCATTGAAAACACCCAGAAAATTGTTGAGAGTTGTAACTTTCAATTTGAATTAGGAAAAGTTAAAATTCCTATATTTAAAGTTCCTTCAGGGAAATCATCAGATGAATATTTGGAAGAACTTTGTTATCTGGGAATTAAAAAAAGATATGGAGAAAAACCCGAAAGAAAAATCTTAGATAGACTAAAATACGAACTTTCAGTTATTGAACAAACTGGTTTTTCTTCTTATTTTTTAATTGTCCAGGATTTTGTTAACTGGGCGAAAGAAAACAGGATTGTGGTGGGACCGGGCAGGGGTTCGGTGGCTGGCTCCTTAGTATCATATGTATTAAATATAACCAACGTCGATCCACTAAAATATAATCTTTTATTTGAAAGGTTTTTAAATCCAGAGAGGATTTCCTTGCCTGATATTGACCTTGATTTTACTGACCGAAGAAGAGATGAAGTAATAAATTATGTAGCCCAAAAATATGGCAAAGATAAAGTGGCTCAAATTATTACTTTTGGAACAATGGCATCAAGAGCGGTAATTAGAGATGTAGGTAGAGCTCTAAATTATACCTACACTTATTGCGACCAAATTGCTAAAATGATTCCCTTTGGCCTAACTTTAGAGGAAACCATGAAACGAGTTTCGGAATTTCGTTCTCTTTACGAATCAGATTCCAATGCCCGCAAACTAATTGATTTTGCTAAAAAATTAGAAGGGGTTGCCCGCCACGCTTCAACTCATGCCTGCGGAGTGGTTATTTCGGAAGATCCTTTAGAAAACATTGTTCCCCTTCAACATCCCACTCAAGACGATGAAGTTATTGTTACTCAATATGAAATGCATTCCATTGAGAGTTTGGGTCTTTTAAAAATGGATTTTTTAGGATTAAAGAATTTAACTATTATTGAAGATACTCTGTCTCGAATTTACAAAGTTCAAGGATTGAACATTGACATTGAAAAAATTCCTCCAGATGATAAAAAAACTTTTAAATTATTACAAAAAGGAGAGTGCATAGGAGTATTTCAACTGGAGAGCGATGGGATGAGAAGATATTTAAAACAATTAAAGCCAACTGAGTTTGAAGATATTATTGCTATGGTTTCTCTTTATCGACCCGGCCCCATGCAGTTTATTCCAGATTACATTGCCGGCAAACACAAGAAACAAACCGTTCAATACCTTCATCCTAAACTAAAACTAATTTTAGAAGACACTTATGGTATAGCTGTTTATCAAGAACAGGTGATAAAAATTGCTCAAGAGTTAGCCGGATTCACTTTTTCTGAAGCCGATGTTTTAAGAAAAGCTATTGGTAAAAAAATAAAAAAATTACTGATGGATCAAAAAGAAAAATTTATTGAGGGAATGAAAAAAAACGAAATAAGAGAAGACATAGCTCAACAAATTTGGTATTGGATTGAACCTTTCGCCAGTTATTCCTTCAACCGTTCCCATGGCACTTCTTACGCAACCATTGCCTATCAAACTGCTTATTTAAAAGCCAACTTCCCGGCAGAATTTATGGCCGCCCTCTTGACCTCTGAAAGAAATGATATTGACAGAATCTCTATTTTAATCGGAGAATGCCGAAAAATTGGTCTTGAGGTTTTGGCCCCAGATATAAATGAAAGTTTTACTTATTTCAGCGTAGTTCCTAAAAAAAATCAAATCCGTTTTGGTTTGTCAGCGATTAAAAATGTTGGTTCAAATATTGTAGAAGTGATTGTTAAAGAAAGAAAAGAAAATGGACACTATCCTTCGATTGAAAACTTTATCTTGAGGGTTAATTCTAAGGATTTGAATAAAAAATCTTTAGAAAGTTTGATTAAAACTGGAGCTTTTGATAAATTAGCAGAAAGAAACCAACTTTTATTCAATTTAGAAAAGCTCTTGGAATATTCCAAAGAAATTCAAAAAGTAAAAATAAATGGTCAAAAAGGTCTTTTTGAAGGGATGAAATTTAATAGTAACATTCAGTTATCAACCACTAATCCTGCTTCAGAAAAAGAAAGATTAACCTGGGAAAAAGAATTATTAGGCCTCTTCATAAGCAGTCATCCCTTAAATAGTTTTAAAAAAATTCTTGAGAAAAAGGTTATGGCCATTTCTAAGATTCCCTCTACTTTTTCTAATAAGAGAGTTAAAATCGGGGGAATTATTTCCGGAATTAAAAAGATTATAACTAGAAATGGACAACCAATGCTTTTTGTCAAATTAGAAGATTTAAATGATAAAATCGAGGTAGTTGTTTTTCCGGGGCTAGTTGAAAGAAATCCCTCAATTTTTCAAGAAAATAAAATCGTGGTAATCTCAGGAAGATTGGACTCTAGAAATGGTGTTCAAAAATTAATCTGCGAAGATATTGAAGAGATTATAGAAACTTAAAATTATACCTTTGGGAATAATTTAAAATTAATTATGGCATCAATTGAAACTATTCGTCATTCTTTGGCTCATATTTTAGCGGCTGCCGTGCAAGAACTTTTCCCGGAAACCCGATTTGGCATTGGACCGGCAATTGAAAATGGATTTTATTATGATTTTGATTTATCCGCCATAGCTTCAGGCGAAGGCAAGCCCAAGAGCTTATCTCCACAAGACCTATTAAAGATTGAGAAAAAAATGAAAGAGATCATTGAAAAAAATATTACCTTTAAAAAGAAATTTGTTTCAAAAGCTGAGGCTAAAAAGATTTTTGAGAAACAACCTTATAAATTAGAATTAATTGAAGAATTAAAAGGAGGAAAAATAAGTATTTATGAATCTGGAAGATTTATCGATCTCTGCCGAGAACCTCATATCAAAAGTACAAAAGAAATTCCCTTAGCTTCTTTTAAATTAACAAAAATTGCTGGTGCTTATTGGCGAGGAAATGAAAAAAATCCAATGCTTCAACGAGTTTATGGAATAGCTTTCAAGAATAATAAAGAATTGGAAAATTATCTTCTAAAAGAAGTGGAATCTGAAAAGAGAGACCACCGGATCTTGGGCCAAAGACTGGAACTCTTTATGTTTGATGAAGAAGTGGGAGCAGGATTACCTCTTTGGCTGCCGAAAGGAGCAGTTTTACGGCATATAATTGAAAGTTATTTATATAAAGAATTAACCTCTCAAGGATACCTCTGGCTGGTAACTCCCCATATTGCCAAACTTAATCTTTGGAAGACTTCCGGACACTGGAATCTCTATCGAGAAAACATGTACTCCCCCATTAAAATTGATGAGGAAGAATATTTATTAAAACCGATGAATTGTCCTTTTCATGTTAAAATTTACAATTCTAAAATTCGAAGTTATAAAAATTTACCTTTGCTTTTTTCAGAATTAGGAACAGTCTATCGCTACGAAAAATCTGGGGTCTTGCATGGACTAACAAGAGTTCGTGGTTTTACTCAAGATGATGCTCATATTATTTGTGAATCCAGCCAATTAACTAATGAATTAACAAAACTCCTAAAATCCGGTCTTAAGATATTGAAAACTTTCGGATTTAAAGACTACGATATTTATCTTTCCACTCGGCCGAAAAAATATGCCGGAACCTTGGACGGCTGGAAAAAGGCTACCAATTCTCTAAAATATGTTCTTGAAAGCCTTAAATTAAAATATCAAACTGACCATGGCGGAGGCGTGTTTTATGGACCTAAAATTGATATCAAAATCAAAGACTCCCTGGACAGACTCTGGCAATGTACTACCATCCAGGTTGACTTTAATTTGCCGGAACGCTTTAAAATGACTTATATTAACAAAAAGGGTAAAAAACAGCAGCCAACTATGATTCATAGAGCCCTGCTTGGTTCAATAGAAAGGTTTATTGGTATTTTAATTGAACACTATGCCGGAAACCTGCCTTTATGGCTTGCTCCAGTTCAAGTTTGGATTATCCCGGTTGGAAGTAGTCATAAAAAATACGCAGATCAAATCGCTAAAGAGTTTCAGACCTTAGACTTCAGGTTTCAAGTTAAAGATGAAAATGAAACAATTTCAAAAAAAATTCGGGAGGGAGAGCTTCAAAAAATTCCTTATCTTTTAGTGGTTGGCGATAAGGAAATGAAAACAAAATCAGTTAGAGTAAGAGAAAGGAAAAAAGGTGATATTGGAATGATAAAATTAGATAAATTTTTGAAAAAGATTAAAATAGAAATAGAAAAGAAAAAATATGCCTGAGCCTTCTCAATCAACAAAAAAACTCATTCAACGTTATCAAGTCTGGTATCAATCTCTTCAGCCCAAAGAGGGTGAAATAATTACTATTCATGTTGATGAGGTAGCTTCAACTGTTGCTGCTTTTTATGAAAAAATAAGAGGAGTGGTGGATTGGCGAGAAGAACATTTAATGCGCAGAGCAGCTATTGAAAGAATATTAAAAAGAAGAATGCTTTTGTTGAAAAACGGCAAAACCATTGCCGAACCCTTAGTTTTAGAATTAATTAGAGGGGGTCATTTCCCTAACGACCGGATAGCGGAATCAAAAATTAAAGATGTTCAAAGATTAATAAATAAATATCTTTTTATTCTTGAAAACAGTCCTCACCTTCCCGAGGAAAAATTAAAAATCCAACTTTATGATTGGATTTTAGGAATTGCCGCTTGTGAAATTGAAGAAGTACTTTCACCATTCCAACGAGAAAAAGCATTAATTGAATATATGATGGAATTAATGACAGAAAGAGTAAAATTAAGAGAAGGAATTATTGTTATTGGTGGAATAAGTGAAGAAGAAAAGAACACCCAGATTTTTATTGCAACTCAAAGAGCTCTTCTAAAATTAGATTCTCCTATCATCGCTTATAATCTTTTAAGAAGACAATATCCTCAATGGCAAGATTTCACAAAAGACAGTTCTCAACTTCAAGAAATTACAAAGAATATCTATTCAATTTGGAAAATTATTGAGAAAGATTTGAAACATCCTTTAGCTGAAAAGTTTTATAAAATTTGCGAGAGATATGATACCCCTTATTTAATTTTAGGCGATGTAGTTTCTGAAGACCCGATAGGAATTCAAGAAAAAATGAAAAATCCAGAAGAATTAGAAAATCGAATTACGACTGCCTATAATAAGAGGTTGAGAACCTTAAAGGCAAGAGTTGGAAGGGCAGCTATTTATGCCACTTTATCTATTTTTCTTACCAAAATGCTTTTGGCTTTTGCCGTAGAAGTGCCTTTTGATAAATATATTACTGGCCAATTTGATTATCTTACTTTAGGATTAAGTATTTTAATTCCTCCTTTCTTAATGTTTTTTCTGGTTTTAACTATCAGACCCCCCAAAAAAGAAAATCTCCAACAAGTAATAATAGAGGTAATGAAAATTGCTTATATCAGAGAAAGGAAAGAGGTTTATATGGTTGAGTCTCCTCCAAAAAGAGGGTGGTTAATGAATGCCATAATTACTATTTTATATCTTTTAACCTTTTTTATCCCCTTTGGCATAATAATTTGGGGACTAAATGAGTTAAATTTTGGAATTCTCTCTATAATAATTTTTCTTCTCTTTGTAACTTTAATTTCTTTTGCCGGAGTAAAAATTAGAGAAAGGTCAAGAGAGTTAGAAGTTGCAGAAAGAAAAGAATCAATTTTAATGACTCTAATTGATTTATTTTCTTTACCAATTATTCGGGTGGGGAAATGGCTATCTAATCAATGGACAAGGTATAACGTAATAATAATCGTAATTAATTTTTTAATCGATATGCCCTTCCAAAGATTCATAGAATTTTTGGAACAGTGGAGAGCGTTTTTAAGAGAGAAAAAAGAAGATATACATTAAACCCACACGCTAAACGAGCATAAATTTCATTTATTTTCGCGAAGCGTAATACTCGTTATGATGTAAGATTAAAGGTCGGTTATGATAAAGTTAAAATTTAACTGTATGTCTAATTTAACTAAACTTCTTATATCATTAATAATTCTGCCCTTATTCTTTGGAGCCGGAATTACCTTAGCCCAAGAAACAACTCCTGTAAATGCAACAGAAGAAGTAAATCTTGATGAAAACATTCAAGCTCAAGACTTGGGAATAGCAGAGCCTAATGTTTTACCAGATAGTCCTTTTTATTTTCTGAAAAATTGGGGACGGGGAATTAGAAGTTTCTTTACCTTCAACCCAATCAAAAAAGCTGAATTGAGAGAAAAGTTTTCCAATGAAAAATTAATAGAATTGAAAAAAATGGTTGAGAAGAAGAAAAATCCGAAAGCCATTAAACAAGCAGCCGATAATTACCAAGAAGAGGTTGAAAAAATTAAAACGATAACCGAAAAAATACGAGAAAAAGCCGAAGAGAATAATCAGGTGGAAAAATTTTTGGATAAGTTTACCAAGCATCAACTCCTTCATCAAAGACTTCTTCAAAGATTAGAAAATCAGGTTCCGCCGGAAGCCCTTGAGAAAATAAAAGAAACAAGGGAAAGGCATCTTGAAAGATTTGGTGAAGTTATGACAAAACTTGAAGACAGAGAAGAAAGAATCAAAGAAAGATTAGAAGAAAGTATGGAAGAAATAAAAGGTTCCAAATTTAAGAATTTTAAGAATTTGGAGGTGTTATTAGAACTGGAAGAAAAAGTCCCTGAGAGAGCCAAAGAAGCAATTAGAAAAGCTCAAGAAAATTCTTTAAAAAGATTACGGGGAGACTTAGAAAAGATGTCTCCTGAAGATCGGGAGACATTTAAAGATTATCTGGAAAAAATCGGCGGAGTAAAAGAAAGACAGCTTGAAATACTGGAAAATCTTAAATCGGAAATAAAAGAAAATCCAGAGTTAAAAGAAAACTTAATCATGTTTAGAGAAATGATTTTAGGAATAGTAAAGGAAAGAGTTATTGGAATAGATTGTCTGGAAGCAGAAAAACCTGATTCTGGTTTTTGTAAAGAAGGAAGAATTGTAATTAAAAAAGATGAAAAAGGTTGTATTGTTTCTTTTGGGTGTGTAATTCCAGCTGAAATTGAAATTCTTCCCCAGCCGGAAAAACCAGGAGCTTGCATTGCTTTATGGGCTCCAGTTTGCGGAAAAAATGGAAAAACTTACAGTAATGCTTGTTTTGCTAAGTTAGCCGGAGTGGAAATTGATTATAAGGAAAAATGTAGAGAAAGAGAATGTAGAACCGATACTGATTGTCCGCAACTTAGATGTGGACCAGTAGGCACGACAAATGTAAGTTGTTTGGACATGGAAGCCAAGTGTATAGAGGGAAAGTGTAAAATTAAATCCATACTACCAAAAAGCGAGTCTTATTGTAGAACTGATTTTGATTGTGCCTGCGGAGTAAAAAAAGGTACTAAAGATTGTTTTTACGGTAATAGATATTATGTTGATCAATTTGCTCAGTGTCCCGATTTCTGTAGTGGAATAGGAGGGAATTTAACCATTCAATGTATTGAAAATGAATGCCAGCAAGTATCAAAACGGACAGAAATAGGACGGTAAAAACAGTAAAGAAAACTTAAGAAAACGGCCTTGAAAAGGCCGTTTTTCTGTTTTAAAATGAGTTGTATGAAATATAATATTGTAACTTACGGATGTCAAATGAACAAGTCGGATTCTGAGAGAATTGCTTCGGTTTTAGAAAAAATTGACTATCGACCAACTCCAAAAAAAAATGAGGCTGATTTAATCGTGGTTAATATGTGTTCGGTAAGACAATCAGCAGTAGACCGAATCTATGGTCTTTTGCCAAAATTCAAAAAATTAAAAGCTAATAATAAAAAACTTAAAACAGTTTTAACTGGTTGTATTTTAAAAAAAGACAAAAAAAAATTTGCTGAAAATTTTGATTTAATGTTAAGTATAAAAAATATGTCAAAACTGCCAAAATTCCTAAAGTTAAAAACGAAGAAAGCATCTAATCAAGATAGAAATTATCTCTTAATTAAATCAATGCATAAAACAGAGTTTTCTGCGTTGATTCCAATTTCTAACGGTTGTAATAATTTTTGCACCTATTGCGTTGTTCCCTACACTCGAGCATCTTTAATGTGTCGTAACCATAAAGAAATCTTAGAAGAAGTGAAAAATGTAGTCCAGAATAAAGTTAAAGAAATCTGGCTCTTAGGCCAAAACGTAAATAGTTATAAATCACCTTCAGATAGTTCAATAAATTTTGCCGAACTTTTAAAGCAGGTTAATGGTATCCCGGGGAATTTTTGGATAAGATTTACTTCTCCTCATCCAAAAGACTTCTCTGATGAATTAATTGAGACAATGGTAAATTGTGAAAAAATTACTGAATATTTAAATTTACCCGTTCAATCTGGAGATAATAAAATTTTAAAGAAAATGAACAGACCATATACCGTTGAGCAATATAAAAATTTAGTTAAAAAAATCCGAGAAAAAATCCCAGAAATTTGTCTTTCTACCGATGCCATTGTTGGTTTCCCTGGTGAAACCGAGAAACAATTTCAGAATACAGTAAAACTCTTCAAAGAAATCAAATTTGATATGGCTTATATCTCCCAGTACTCACCCCGTCCAGGAACTGCTGCCGCTAAAACGAAAGATAATGTTTCACATTTAGAAAAAGAAAAAAGATGGAGAAATCTCTCTGAGGTTTTAAAAAAAACTGCTTTGAAAAAAAACAAAAAATATATCGGTAAAATCGTTGAAGTATTGGTTGAAAAACTTACCCCCGCCAAGGATTTGACAGGCAAGGCAAAAAATAGTTATTTACTCGGCAAAACCAGAAATTATAAAAGTGTAAAATTACTTGGATCAAAAAAATTACTTGGAGAAATCGTGAGAGTAAAAATCACCGATGCCCTTCCTTGGAGCTTAAAAGGAAAAATAGTATGAGTAGAAAATTAATTGTCATTTTGGGACCGACAGCTTCGGGAAAAAGTGAATTGGCAGTGAAAATTGCTAAAAGGTTTAATGGCGAGATTATTTCAGCTGATTCAAGGCAAGTTTATCAAGGCTTGGATATTGGAACTGGAAAAATTACCAAAAAAGAAACTCAAAGTATCCCCCACTATCTTTTGGACGTAGCTAGTCCAAAAAGAAGATTTACCATTGTTCAATATAGAAAGTTAGCAATCAGGATTATAAATAAAATTTTGAAAAAAGGTAAGTTGCCCATTATTTGCGGTGGAACTGGTTTCTATATTCAAGCAGTAGTAGATGGAATAATAATTCCAGAAGTTAAACCTGACTGGAAATTAAGGAAAAAATTGGAGAAAAAAACACTAGAAGAACTTTTTAAAGATTTAAAAAAACTTGATCCAAAAAGAGCAAAAACGATTGAGAAAAAGAATAAAAGAAGACTAATCAGAGCTTTAGAAATTATAATAAAAACAAAAAAACCTATTCCTGTTTTTCAGAAAAAACCACTGCCCTACCCTGTTTTAATAATTGGAATTAAAAAAGAAAAACTTAAAAAATTAATAGAAAGAAGGTTTTTAAAATGGTTAAGAAAAGGATTAATTAAAGAGGTGAAAAAATTAAAGAAATTTGGTCTCTCTTGGAAAAAAATTGAGGAATTTGGAATTCATTACAGAATAATAGCTCAATATTTACAAAGAAAAATAAGTTATAAAGAAATGGTTGAAAATTCCTTAAAAGAGCTTCGAAATTATGCCAAGCGTCAAATAACCTGGTTCAAACGAGATAAGCGAATTCACTGGATAAAAAACCGAAAAGAAGCAGAAAATTTAGTCAAAGAATTCTGGAAAACAAAATGAGGGAAGACAACAGACTTTCGCTTTGTGAGCGCCCTAGCCCTCAAGCGATGGTCTTGCCTCCCCTCTTCTCTTAAGAACTATGCGAGATAGTTCTTTTATCGCCATCAATAATCCTGATGGCTCCTTTTTTCAGAAATCTCTTATTGAATTCCTGAAAATCTTGGATTCTCAGTGAATCCCAAGCAATTTCTTTCATTTCCTTTCTCATCATATATTGGAAAACCTGACCTCCAATATGTCCTAAAATCAGAACCAAGAAGATCACACCGATTGCTATTAACATAGGATCCATCTTCGCTTCCTTTCTTTTTGTTTTTCTACTGTAAAATTATAATAATTTATTTGTTTTTTGTCAAGAGCTTGTTTAATATTTCATTTACAATTTGAGGATTGGCTTTTCCCTTAGTCTGAGCCATTATTTGACCAATTAGAAATTGGAAAGCATTAGCTTTTCCTTTTTTATAATCCTCAATTACTTTTGGATTATTCGAAATTACCTCTTTTATAATATTTTCAATCTCTGATTCATCGGTAATTTGGGTTAATCCTTTTTCTTCTATAATATGGGAGGGATCAGCTCCGGTTTTAAACATCTCAGAAAGAATTATTTTAGCAAGTTTGCTTGAAATTTTTCCCTCATAAATTAAAGTGATAAATTCAGCAAAGTTTTCCGGAGTTATTAAGAATTTTTCACCGGTAACTGACTCTGTTTTTAAAAGACCTTGAAGATCAGTGATAATATAATTTGTAGAAAATTTTATTAATTTTAAAAATTCATCTCGTTCAACTTTTGTTTTCATTTCAATCTCTTTTACCCAATTTCTCAATTCTGACATTACTTTTTCAAAATACTCTCCTAAATTTTTATTGAAAACAAAAACTTCAATCTCTTTATCCCCTATCTCGTATTCTTTTTTGAATCTTTCTCTTCTTTGTTGGGGTAGTTCGGGAATTTCAGCTTTAATTTCCTCAATTAATTCTTTTGAAATATAAAGAGGAGGTAAATCTGGATCGGGAAAATATCTATAATCATGAGACTCTTCTTTCTCTCTCTGGCTCACCGTTACTCCTTTATTATCATCCCAACCCCGTGTCTCTTGGATAACCTTTTTGCCTTCTTCTAAAAGTTCTGTTTGTCTTTTAATTTCATACTTAATCCCCTTTTCTACTGCTTTGAATGAATTAAGATTTTTTATTTCTACTTTTGTTCCTAATTTTCCTTCTTTCTCACTGAGAGAGATGTTAACTTCGACTCTCATTTCTCCTTTTTCCATATTAGCCTCAGTAACCCCTAAATATCTTAAAATTAATTGTAGTTCCTCAGCGAATTTTTTTGCCTCTTTTACCGAAGTAATATCTGGCTCGGTAGCAAATTCCATTAAAGGAACACCGGCCCTATTAAAATCAACTAATGAATAATCAGCTCCTTCTGGATGAATTAATTTGCCAGTATCTTCTTCCAAATGAACTTCTCTGATTCGTATCTTCTTACCATCTATTTCCAGATAACCATTTATACATAAAGGTTTATAAAGCTGGCTTATCTGGTAACCCTTAGGTAAATCAGGATAAAAATAATTTTTCCTGTCAAACTTAGAGTTTTCAGGAATTTGACAGTTAAAGGAAAGACCAGTTTTTATTGTTTTTCTCACTGCTTCCTGGTTAATTACCGGAAGGGTACCCGGATGCCCCACACAAATAGGGCAGACATTAACGTTAGGACGCCTTTCATTAGGGTCACTTAAGCAAGAACAAAACATTTTGCTTTTTGTCTTTAGCTCAACGTGAACTTCGAGTCCAATTATAGGTTGATACATAAATTTACTCAATTATTCTATTGTCTTTTTTCTCTTCAGTTATTATTCCTTTGGATTCATTAACTACTTCTACTCCAGAACTTGTCCCAATAACATCAGCTCCAGCCCTTACCATCATTTCCACATCAGCTTCTGTCCTGATGCTTCCAGCTGCTTTAACCAATAAGCCTGGAGCAGATTCCCTCATTATTCTGACATGCTTGGCTTTTTCATTTAATTCTGAATGGTCTAAAGGATCATCTACAGTAGCTGTTTTAACAGAGATGGCTCCTGCCGTCTTTACCATTTCAGAGGCTTTTTTAATTTCATCATCAGTTAAATAGCCAGAACCAATAATTACTTTAGTGGGCAAAATCTGGCAAATTTCTCTTAAATCTTCTAAAACTTCGTCATATTTCTTATTCTTAAAATCATCTATCTTCATTACCAGTTCTATCTCATCAGAACCGTCATCTTTTGCTTTTTTAACCATTTCAACTCGCTTATTGTGAAGGCTTGCGCCAGTTGGTTCATCAATTAAGGTTGTTACTTTAATGCCTGTATCTTTGAGTATTTCTTTTGCTAATTTAGTGTGTTCTGGAAGAACACAAAAACCTCGGAAACCATATTTCCTTGCTTCTTCGGCAACCTCTTTTATTTTCTCATCGCTTGCTTCTTTTTTCAAAAAGGTTTGATCAATGATTTTAGCGATGTCCATAGAGTTTTTTAGCTAAGTAAACATTTTTTAAAAGTAAAGCAACGGTTAAGGGACCGATTCCTCCCGGTACCGGGGTTAAGAAAGAAGCCTTTTCTTCTACGCTTTCTTTATCCACATCACCAACTACCTTTCCTTTGGAATTAAGAGTGATACCGGCATCAATTAAAATTACTTTCTCTTTTACCATGTTCCCTTTTATTAATTCGGGGCAACCGCAAACTGTAATAATAATATCAGTTGATTTTAATTTTGATTTAAGCTTCATAAAGGAGAGCTTCTTTCTCAAGAAATAATTCATTTTTACCTTTTTTCTTTTCAAAAAAATTTTAAGGGCTTGGCCAAAAACATCTGAATTAACCAAAGCTAAAATTTTCTTGCCGCCGAAAGCTTTAGTTGCCGCTTTAAGAGAAATTAAAACAGCCGAGGGTAGTACGGGGGAAAAATGAGGATTTCGTCCTCTCTTTAATAAATCTCTGTTTACCTTATGAAATCCGTCTACATCTTTTTCCGGAGCGATGGCGGAAATAATCCCTTCAGAGTTAAACCTCTTTGGTAAGGGCAATTGAACAATTATTCCATTAACCGATTTATCACAATTTAAGGTAATGATTTTCTGGATAACTTCGTCTTCTTTTACGGTTTCTTTAAAATTATATTGAGAAATAATAATTCCTACTCTTTGGGCTGCTTGTTTTTTTATCTTTATATACAACTTCGTTGCTCTATCTTTACCAACTAAAATAATGGCTAATTTGGGAACAAACTTGTCGTTATGGATATTATTTTTTAGTTCTTTTAATATTCCGTCGGCAACTTTTTTACCATCAAACATTTTCATATATCGGAAATTTTTTACAAATTTCTAAAACTTCTTGTTTTATTTTTTTAACGGTTTCATTCTTTGCCATTTCTTCTCTAAAATTCTTCAAACATTCCTTTCTTTCCTCTTTATCTTCCGGCAACTGATAGCTCTTAATCTCATTTACTACTTGAGCTATCCAGTTCGCAATTAATTTCATTTCTTCCTCTTTCATTCCCCTGGTGGTAATGGCCGGAGGTCCAATTCTTACCCCGCTTGGGTAAAAAGGTGAAGAAGGATCGTCCGGTATGGTATTTTTATTTACAGTTATACCAGCCATATCCAACGCATCCTGAAGAAAAACTCCCCTTCCTGGACCCTCTGGCGTTAAATCAATTACCGACATATGATTATCCGTTCCATTAGACACGAGCTTCATCCCTCTTTTCATTAATTCTTCAGCTAATACTTTTGAGTTTTTAACAATTTGTTTTCCGTATTCTTTGAATTCGGGCCTTAATGCCTCTCCCAATGCTACTGCGATTGCCGCTGTCTGATGGTTGTGTGGTCCGCCTTGGACTCCGCCTGGAAAAATTGCTTTGTCTATTTTCTGATCTAATTCTGGATCTTTTTCAAGCCCTTTTTTTGTAATCATAATTATTCCTCCTCTTGGACCGCGAAGAGTTTTATGAGTGGTAGTAGTAATAATGTGAGCAAAATCATTAGGGCTTTTATGTGCTCCAGCTATAATCAACCCAGCGATATGAGCGATATCTGCTGCAAAATAAGCCCCTACTTCGTCAGCAATCTTAGAAAGTTCTTCAAAGGGAAATTCTCTAACATAAGCTGTTGCTCCACACCATAAAAGTTTTGGCTTATATTCAAGCGCAAGAGATCTGACTTCTTCTATATTAATATAACCGTCCTTTTTAACATGATAGGGCACGCTTTTAAAATGTTTTGAGGTTACGCTTGTTTTCCAGCCGTGGCTAATATGTCCTCCATCAGGAAGGTTTAAACCCATTATTGTATCTCCAACATTACAAATCGCCAAATAAACAGCGAAGTTAGCCGGACTCCCAGAGTATGGCTGAACATTTGCGTAAGGAACACCAAAGACCTCTTTTGTTCTCTCAATAGCTAAATTCTCAATCTTATCTATAAATTGATTACCACCGTAATAACGCCTTCCAGGATAACCTTCTGAGTATTTGTCAGTTAAAATTGAACCCAATGCTTCAAGTACGGCTGGTGAAGTATGATTTTCAGAAGGAATCATTTCCAAGCCCTCTCTTCGCCTCTGTTTTTCAGCTTCAATTAATTCATAAATTTTAGGATCGCTTTTTGATAATTCCATAGTTAGTTAATTTAAACTTGTTTTTCTTTTTTTTTGGTGGTAACTCTTCCGCCTTGCCATTGACCACGATATAAGTTTGATTTACCCTTAACTTCAAAAAACATAATATGAATAACTCTGGCTCCCATTTCCAATTCAAAATTTTCATCCCTAAAATTGTAAATTCCAGTAGTTAATTCTCCCTGATAGCCTGGGGCAGTCTGACCTCCAAAAATATAAACTCCAGACCTGTAAAGAGTTGAACGAGGAGTAAAAATAGCTAAAAGATTTTCTGGAAGATTCAGCTTTTCGACAGTTTTCATTAAATAATAGGTTTTTGGTTTTAAAATTATCTTTTGAGATTTTTTGTTCTTATCAAATTTAGTAATTAATTTTATTTTTGGTGTTTCTCTTTCCTCTATTCCTAAAAACCCTCTTCCTTCTGCCTTATATAATTCCCCTATTCTTATATCAAAACCCGCCCCTTCGGGATTTTTAAGTTCTCTTTCTGAAAGGTTTTCGACCAATCTTTTTTCTTTAACTAATTCTAAAAGTTTTTTTACTCCTAAAATCATTTACTTAAATTTTTAAAATTCTTCTTAAATTGTTTTTTTAATTCTTCTTTCATTTCCCGGTGAAATTTCTCGTTATAATTTTTAACGGAAGGTAAAATCATACCACAACTTTTTTCTTCCGGACAAAAACCCATAATTTGACATTTAGGCCCAACGAATTTATTTAAAAAACCGTATCCCTCTTTCTCTAAAACCTTTTTAATTTCTAAAACTTCCTTCAATGTATTTTTTCTCATTTCTTCTTCAGCGGTTTGACAAAGCCTCAAAGGATAATAACCCGTCAAAAGATTATATAAATCATATTCTTGGAGAATATCAATTTTTACTGCTCTGGGAATTAAAAAAATTGCTTCCGATGGTTTAATCTTCAGTTTAATTAACTTATTATAACTATCAAATGCTTGTAGGGCAACTGAAAGATATTCCGCCAAAAGTTGCTTATTTTGTTTTACTGAATACGGGATAGAAAATATCTCTTCAATTTCTTTTATTATTTTTTTGTTAATCTTTTTTTCTTTAATCTCTTGTCTAAATTTTTTAAATTTTTTATTTGCTCTTTCAATACAATAATAGATTGACTCTATAATTTGAGGACAGGTTCGGTGTCTCTTTTTTTCTCCCCAGATTCGCCAAGGTATGGTGGAAAAAACTTTAAATTTTAAAGCTAAATTATAGTCTCTCAAAATTTCCTGCCGCAGGGACAAAAGACTAAACCAACTTTTTTTTATTTGACTTAAAGATGAAAATGTTTTTTCTGTCTCTTTTTCTAAATTAGTCAATTTTTTCTTCAACTCTGGTGAGTTTAATATCTCTAATGAAATTATTTCTGGTTCCTCTTTTAATTTTTTCTTTATTTCTCTAACTAAGTTTGATTTTAGCGGATCTTTAAAAATATTAGGATAAGGATATACATTTCTGGGGGCTGCTTCTCTAGTAGCGTAAAGCCGGTCAATTCCTAATTTTTTCGCTTCTTTTTCTATTTTTTTTAATAGAATTGCTATTTCTTCTGGCATCCATTCTTTTTCCTTTTCATATTCTCTTTTTAAGCCGATAATTGATTCTATTGGTAATTGAATAATCCCGGTGCCGTAAATCCCGTACTGTAAAATCTTACTGGCTTCATCTTTTTTAATTTCTTGAGATAAAAGAAAATTAAAAAAATGAATGATTTTTTCTGAAGATTCTTGATAGATTTTTTTTGCTTTTTTGTTTAAAAAAATTTTGTCGGGAAAAACAATATCCTTTTCGGTGGTTTCTGTTCTTCTACCGGAAGCAGCCAAAGATGAAGAAAAAATGATGCCGGTTAGGGCAGAATCTAAAAATTTACTTCCTTCATAAGTCAAACAAAGGGAAGGAGTGGTAGCAATTGAAGCATGACCCCGCAAAGAAGATTTTTGTAGAATTAAACTGATTCTATCTTTTAAACTTTCGTCCTTCTTAATGGTATCTTTTAAAAGATTTTTTATTGATTTTCCCTTAAAAGTTAATAAAGCAGAAAAGGCGACAATCTCTTGAGGATTTAAAACTCCTGTCTCATCTTTTAGAACAGGAGTAATTCCTAAAAATTTCACTTTTAGATTACTGGTTAAAAGTAATTTCATTTTGGCTCTTGGTTTATCTTGCTGGCTAAGGGATTTTCCTGGCCGCCATATTTGTGATCCTTTCGTTTTAGATAAGGAATTTCGGCCGGGGTAGAAAGAGTTTCAAAGGTCATGGCGCAAATTCGCATACCCGGATACAAAATAATTGGCATAACTCCCAAATTTCCCAATTCCATTACCGCTTTTCCCTTCCATCCCGGGTCAAACCTGGCAGCGGTGGAATGAACGACCAGTCCCAATCTTCCCAAAGAACTCCTGCCGTCCAACCTACTCATTATATCGTCAGGCAAAATAATCTCTTCCTTGGTAATAGCGATTGCAAATCCTTTAGGTTGAAGAATAAAAGGACTATCTCCTTCTATGTTTATTTCTTCCATAAAATCTTCAAAATCCACTTTTCCTCTTAAATCTAAATAGGGATATTGAGTTGGTTTGAAGGTTTTAAAAACGTTGCCCAAATGCAAGTCTAAGGAACAAGGGCCTAATTGCTTTTCAAAGTTTGGTTCAGGAATAATTTTAATTTTTCCTTCTTTTATGTATTTTTTAATATCGCGGTCTGATAAAATCATGATGATATAGTAATATATTGTTATTTTAATATTTCGATACCCATGTTTTTGGCGGTACCCTCAATTATTTTCATTGCCTGTTCAACGTCATTGGCGTTTAAGTCTGGCATTTTTTGCTCAGTTATCTTTTTTAGCTGGTCTTTAGTAATTTTACCAATTTTTTTCCGATTTGGCTCCCCTGAACCTTTTTCAATTCCAGCTGCTTTTTTCAATAAATCAGAAACTGGTGGTTGTTTCAGTCTAAAATCATAAGTTCGATCTTCATAAACGGTAATTTCCGCCGGAATTTTAAAACCTGATTTATCTTTTGTGAGGTCATTAAATTTCTGACAAAATTCAGCAATATTTAAACCATGCTGAGCTAAAGCCGGACCCACTGGCGGTGCCGGGGTTGCTTGACCGGCTGGAATTTGAAGTTTTATAACAGCTTTAACTTTTTTCATAGTATATTAACATCGTATTATATTTTTTTAATCTGTAAGGGATCCAACTCAACCGGTGTATCTCGACCGAACATATTGACTAATATCTTAACCTTACCACGTTCTTCGTCAATTTCAGAAACCTTTCCATCGAAATCTTTGAAAGGACCGTCAGTAATTTTTACCAACTCTCCTGCTTTAACCCCAATTTTATACTGGGGTTCTTCTCCTCCAATTCTTTTCTTTAAATTTCCAATCTCTTCTGATGAAACCGGAACAGGAGTAGTCCCTGCTCCCACAAAACCGGTAACATTGGGCGTATTTCTAACTACATACCAAGAATCATCAGTAACAATCATTTCTACTAATACGTATCCCGGATAAATCTTTTCCTCAACTACTCTTCTTTTACCATTTTTAATTTTAATCTTTTTTTCTTTTGGAACCAGGACATTAAAAATTTTATCTTCCATATCCAAGCTCTCAATCCTTTGTTTTAGATTTTTAGCAACAGCATCCTCATAGCCAGAATAAGTATGTAAAACGTACCAATTTTTCTCTTGTGTAATTTGTTGTTTCGGCATAGCGATATTATAATACAAACCTATTGAGTAAGGCAGCGAATATGAAATCTAAAGTGCCCAAAAAAGCGGCTACGGCCACGCAAACTCCAATAACAATTAAAGTGTGTCTTATGGTTTCCTGTCTTGTCGGCCAGTTTACTTTTTTCATTTCAAGCTGGACTTCTTTTAAGAAAGTAACGATTTTATTAGGGATGTTTATCAAATTCATGGTTTTTAAAAAGCCCCACAGGGCTTCTTTCTTAATGGTAACAAAACAAAGAAATCGTGTCAAATCCAGTTAGCCAGCTATCTCTACCGAATCTATATAATATCCATCGAGAATCTTAATTAAGGCGATTACTTCCACAATCTCACTCATTATATTATCTTTATATATTTTAACTATAAACCGAAATTTATTCTTTTCTAATTTTTCGCTTTTAAAAATAATGTAGCTATTAAAATTATCTATTAAAATAAACTTGCCTTGGATTTTTTGTTCCATTGCCCTTTCGGTAAGAAAAATATTAGCCTGAGTTTCATTTTTTTTAATTCGAGCTGTCATAAATTTATCCAGCATATTCTGAGCAAAACCCCGTTCTATCACATCTTCAAGAGAAGAAATTCTCTCCTCTGATTCTTCGGTCATTCTGCGATATTGCCAAGATAAAATTCCTCCGACTAAAGTAACCACTAAAACAGCAAGAATAATTGCCTTCCAAGCATCTTTGTTAAAAAGCGTATTTGAATTCTGATTATCCATAATTTGCCCCTAGAGGTAAATTATCCCCAGAGGTATAATTTGCCCCAGAGATAAAATTTATCTTTCCATTAAATATCCAAGTTTTTCACCTTTTTAGCGTGGGTTTGAATGAATTTTTTCCTAGGCATAACTTCATTACCCATTAGAATATCAAAAATTTTATCTGCCTCTCTGGCTGATTCAATGGTAACTTGTAATAGAATCCTGTTTTCTGGATTCATGGTCGTAGTCCATAACTCTTCTGGATTCATCTCTCCCAAACCCTTATATCTTTGAATAGAAGGAATAGTTGTCTTTTGTTTTCCTATTAAACTTAAAACCTTTGCCTTTTCGCTTTCAGTATAAGCATATTCAATCTGTTTCCCGGTTTGAATCTTATAAAGCGGGGGTTGGGCAATATAAAGATATCCTTTCTCAATGATTGGCTTAAAATAACGATAAAAAAGAGTTAAAAGCAAGGTCCTAATATGCGAACCATCGGTATCAGCATCAGTCATTATAATAATTCGGTGATACCTTAATTTATCTAAATTAAAATCTTCACCAATAGCCGTTCCTAAAGCAATAATTAAAAATTTAATTTCTTTTGAGGAAAGAATCTTATCAAGGCGAGCTCGCTCAACGTTTAAAATTTTTCCTCTTAGGGGTAAAATTGCCTGGAAATGCCTGTCCCGAGCCTGACGACCGCTGCCGCCGGCTGATTCTCCCTCTACGATATAAAGCTCAGACTCTTCGGGTTTCCTGGAAACACAGTCAGCTAATTTTCCCGGCAGAGCCAAACCATCCAAAGCTCCTTTTCTTAATACGGTTTCTCTGGCAACCTTGGCTGCCTTTCTGGCTTTTGAAGATAAAATGCATTTTTCAATAATGGCTCTGGCGTCTAAAGGATTTCTTTCCAGGAAATCAGCTAAGGTTTCAGAAACTACTCCTTCCACCGCTGTTTTTGCTTCGGGATTTCCCAACTTTGCCTTGGTCTGACCTTCAAATTGGGGCTCTCTTATTTTAACTGATACCACTCCAATTAAACCCTCTCTTACATCATCACCGGTTAAATTATCATCACTTTCTTTTAAAAGACCGTTTTTTCTAGCATAATCATTAAAAGTTCTAGTTAAAGCAGTTCTAAAACCGGTTAAATGAGTTCCACCCTCTCCGGTATTAATATTATTAGCAAAACTTTCTTCATAATATTCATATTCTTCAGTGTATTGGAAAGCAACTTCAATTAAAATGTCTTCTTTCTCTCCCGAACCATAAAAGATATTGGGATGGCGAGAGGTTACTCCCCGGGTTAAATATTTAACATATGAAGATAAACCCCCTTCAAAATAAAAACTGTAATTCAAGGTCCCTGGGCCCCGATTATCGGTCACTGTTATCTTTATCCCTTTGGTTAAATATGCCTGCTGACGAAGGTGGTTTAGAATCTTCTTTAAATCAAATTTTATTTCTCTAAAAATCTCCGGATCGGGTTCGAAAATAACTGTAGTCCCGCTTTGTTTACATCCCCCAATTTTTTTAACTTTTGTTTTTGTTTTACCTTTAGAATATTCTTGAAAGTATTTTAACCCAGCTCGACAAACTTCAGTCCTCATCCATCTTGAAAGAGCACAAACTACCGAAATTCCAACACCGTGAAGGCCACCGGCAATCTGATAGGATTTACCGCCGAATTTTGCTCCGGCATGCAAAGTAGTCATCACTGTTTCCAGGGCCGATTTTTTCGTCTGAGGATGTTTTTCAACCGGAATACCCCGACCGTCATCGGTTACCTTAACTCTATTATCTCTCAGAAGAATCACCTCAATATTCTTAGCATATCCTGCAATTGCTTCATCTAAACTATTATCAGTAGTCTCATATATTAAATGATGCAAACCTTCAGGCCCGGTTGAACCAATATACATTCCCGGTCTCTTCCGAACCGGATCTAAGCCTTCAAGAACATAAATATCCTTAGCGCCATAAGTTTCCTCTTTGGCTTCTTTTTTAGGACTGGCCATTTTCTCTATTTTATTTATCTTCTTTGGCTTTACAATTTTCCTTATTTGTTTTATTTTTTTTGATTTAGTTTTCTTTGGCATACTACCTTCTCACTTGCCACTCTGGATCTTTCTCCAGAGTTTTAATTATTTTATTTTGAATCTCATCTATTTCTTTTGAAGAAAGGGTTCTGTCTTCTGTTTGATAAATAATATGAAAAGCTAAATTCTTTTTCCCTTCGGGAAGTTCTTCACCCTCATAAATATCAAAAAGGTCAATATCTCGGATTAGTTTCCCTCCGGCAATATTAATTTTATTTAAAACCTTAACAACTTTTGTTCCTTGAGGAACCAAAACGGCTAAGTCTCTTATTGCTGCCGGATAACGAGAAATTGGCTGATATTCATGCTCCTGGGAAGACAACTTTTGCAGTTTCTCAAAATCAATATCGAAAGCAACTAACTTGCTTTCAATTTTAAAAATCTCTCTAATTTTTGGAGAAACCTCTCCCAAAAAACCGATTTCCTGGCCATCAACCTTAATCTCAGCACATTTTTTCAAATCCCAAACTGAGAGCTTGCTCTCTTCTGGAGTTGGCTGATAGTCATCATACCAAACACCACTTATACCAAGCTTTCTAAACAATAAATCCACCACTCCTTTTAATTGGTAAAATTCTTCCCCGGTAATAACTCCCGCTATCTGTTCCTTCTCTTTATTTTTTCCAGCTCTGAAAATTTTCCCCAATTCAAAAATTTTAATCGAGTTAAAATATCTTTGATTTAACTGAATATTCTTTATCAAATTAGGAAGCAGACTTGGCCTAAGATATCTCTGTTCAAGACTAATGGGATTCTCTATCTCAATTATTTCTTTTGTTTTGAAGCTAAAAGCCTCTCTCTCTTTTTCTCCAATAAAAGAATAATTTAAAACCTCACTAAATCCTGTTTCTTTTAAAATATTCTTGGTCAAACCTTCCCAGAAAATATCTAAATTTCTCTTGGGTGGAACCAAAGAAACCAAAGGAAAAACGGCAACAATCTTCTGGTAGCCATAAATCCTGCCAATTTCTTCAATTAAGTCTTCAGCAATGTTTATGTCCAATCTAAAAGTAGGAACTTCAACCTCCAGGTACTGAGATTTTTCTTTGGTAATCTTAAATTCCAATTTATTTAAAATGTTTTTTATCTCTTTTGAGGAAATATTAACTCCCAGCAATTTTTCAGCATAATCTAAATTCAGCTTCACTCTTTTTGGTAAAACTTTTTTAGGATAAAAATCAACTAATCCCTGAGCTATTTTACCCTTGGCAACTTCTCCAATTAAGAAAGCAGCTCTATTAATGGCTAACTCTGTTAAATTTAGGTCAAGGCCGTGTTCAAAACGTAAAGAAGAATCAGTTTTCAGGTCTATCTTCTTTGAACCCCGACGAATAATCTTAGAGTTAAAATTAGCTGATTCTAAAACAACAATTTTTGTTTTAGCATCTATTTCCGGTAACTTCCCCCCTTTAATACCAGCAATAGCTATGGGCTTTTGAGCATCAGCAATAACTAAAACATCATCGTCTAAATCGTATTTCTCTTTATCTAAGGTAACAATTTTCTCTCCGTTTTTAGCAAGTCTAACGATAATTTTTTTACCTTCGAGTTTCTCACCATCAAAGGCATGTAAGGGCTGACCGGTTTCTATCATTATATAATTTGTAATATCAACAATATTGTTGATAGGCCGCAAACCACAAGCTATTAAACGCTCCCGAATCCATTTTGGCGAAGGCGCCACCTTTACATCAACCACCACCCGAGCAGTATATCTTGAACAAGTCCCCCGGCCTTTCACTTCTACCCCAATAAAATCTTTTACCCTAAGACTTTTATCTTCAATAAGCTTTTGGTCTGGCAGAGAAAATTTGGAATTTATAATAACTGAGCATTCCCGGGCAATTCCCAAATGAGAAAAGCAATCTGGCGCCCGATTAGCCATAATCTCAATATCTAAAACCCAATCATCTCCTATTTTTTTTACCTCTCCTGCCTCAAAGGCTTTCATAGTCAAAAGTTCAGCCAGTTTCTCTGGTTTGGGCAGTTGTTTTTTAAAAAAAGATTGTAGCCAATTATAAGAAAATATCATTTTATTCTTTAACCAATTTAAATTTCTTTAATCCTTCTGCGTAGTGTTTCTGTATTTCAGATAATATCAATACTTGATTATAAATCCTGACTTCGTCTATATAGCCATCGTGTGCATGATTTGACCACGATGTGCTCATTCTAAGATTATTACTCGTATCATCAACCCAATTAACTACTGTTCCAGAATTATCATATTTTCCATTTACATAGAAAGTTATATCCCCCGCATCAAATGTTACTACAATATGGTACCATTTATACTTTTCCATAACCGTTTGAGTTAATATGGCGGCCCAACCATTAACATTCATCATTTTAATTCTATTATCTGTTGCTATCTGAAGGATAAACCCTTGACCTGCAGCTTGTTTTTGTAAAATATACTGTGCATTACCGTCGTCCGACGGAAGACCATTAAAGTATATCCAAAACTCATATGTATATTTTCCATCGCCGTAAAAATATAAACTTTCATCATTCCCGCAGTTAACATTATCGTCTATACCGTCAAAACTTAAAGCATAACCCGAGCGAGATGGCGTGTCTGTTACCCAACTGGCTCCACCAAATATATTTCCATCATTCCCATAACCTGAGGCATCACAAATATCTTTACCTGAAAGACAAGGATTACCATTTTCATCAAAACTCCAAAGCCCCACTACATCAACCCCAAGAACATGGTAAATACTGGCGCTGAATTCCAAATTCTTGGCAATTCTGGCTTTCTCCCTGGTTCCCCTTAGGGAAGCTAAAACAATACTTGATAAAAGACCAATAATGGCAATAACCACCAAAAGCTCAATAAGAGTGAAAGCTCTTTTTCTCATCTTAAAATTGTTGAAGAAATCTTAAATTGCCGGAACGAAATAATCTAATATCATTAACTTTGTATTTCATCATGGCTAATCTCTCCAATCCCATTCCAAAAGCAAAACCCTGCCAGAACTTTGGATTCAAACCCGAATTCTTTAAGACGGCGGGATGAACCATTCCCGCCCCCATCATCTCCAACCAGCCTGTTTGAGAACAAGACTGGCAACCCTTACCTCCACAGTTAAGACAAGTCATGTCAACCTGAAATCCCGGCTCGACGAAAGGAAAAAAGCTGGGAATTAATCTAATCTTCACTGATTTCTCAAAAAATTGTTGAAAAAATTCCTGGATAATTGCTTTAAAGTTGGCTGCTGAAACCGCTTTATCAACCATCAGCCCTTCAATGTGATAGAAATCAAACTCGTGACTGGCATCGGTGGCCTCATGACGAAATACTTCTCCCGGAACAATAATCCTTAAAGGAGGATTATTCTTCTCCATATATCTAATTTGAACCGGACTGGTATGGGTTCGCAGTAAGAGTTTCTGGCCTCCGGAGTCTTTAAGCCAGAAAGTATCCCAGGCGTCTCGGGCCGGATGATCTTTGGGAATATTTAAGGCATCAAAATTATACCATTCAGTTTCAATTTCCGGACCCTCAACCACCGAAAAACCCATTGATTGGAAAATTTCTTCTGCTTTTCTCTTTACCAGTGTTAAAGGATGAAGATGACCGATTAAAGGTTTTTTTCCGGGAGCGGTAATATCAATCCATTCCGCTTCTTCGGTAATTTTTCTAATTTTTTCTTTTATTTCTTGAGTTTTCTCATCAAATTTTATTCTCAAAAAATTTTTAAACTTGTTCGCTTCCTTGCCAATATTTGCTCTTTTCGCTTTTGGTAGTTTTTCTAAAGAACGCAAAATCTGGGTAAGCTTTCCTTGTTTCCCTAAATATTTCTTAAAAATTTCGTTTAATTCCTTAAGATCTTTCGCTTTTTCTATCTCATTCTGAGCCTTAATTTTGAGGGTTTTTAAATCAATTTTTGTCATAAATCTACTTCTATTTTACCTTAAAATTAACTTAAAATCAAGCTAAAATCTGGGGATAACTTGAGTGAATGAAGTCCTATCCCCGGTTTAAAAGACGGTTAAAGAAAAATCGCTGAAACAGCTGGATCAGCGTCAAAAAAAAAAGCGGTCCATTGGGATTTCTCCCGTTGGACCGTTGCGTTTCTTACGCCTGAATGAACACTTTATACAGTCAATATCATTTCAGCTAGCACTCTTTTGAGCGCCTCGACACTATCGATACCGACCTTCTCCTGACTTTTCATAATTGGACCACCACAGACCAAACCAGTTACACCTTGTCTCACAGCTACTCTTGGTTCAACCTCTTGTTGATGACGGGCATCCTTTGGATACCACTCAAGTCGAACTCCCGGAGTCCATTTTTCAATATCAAGATCTTGAACAATATCTAAGGTGGTGCCGGGTAAAATGATACCGTGGCAGCCTCTCTTCAGGGCAACTTTTGCTCCAAGCTTAACTGTATCTTTCAGAGATCGCTGAAACCATTTTCGGCAATAAGCCTCAGTAAAGTGGGTTAACACCGTCAGACCAAGAACTTTGGTCTTACTACCTTCGGTGATCTTAATAGCTTCAGGAAGTAAATCATCAGCTAAGGCATAGACATTCAGATAATCTACTTCCCTATCTACCAGATTTCCTATAATCGAGGCCATTGTTCTGGTGCCATTCCACATCTTCAGATCAGTAAAGACTTCCCGACCAAACTGCTGAATATTTCCAAGTGTTGATGGACTTTGGAGACCTCTGTCCAATAGATAATCCAAGTTAACCTTAAAGCCAAAAGGGCCTTCCACATTTGAAAGTCGTTCGGTAATCTCTAAGGTTTCCTTTTCCTTTTCTGTTAAATCGTCCAAAGCAACGAAAAGAAATGGTTTCTTCATTAGATTGTCCCTCCTCTCTCTACTGGTTTTAGACCTCTTGCTGCCTGCCAGCCAAGGGGGTCTACTATAAACTCTCGATAGCCGGCAATGACTTTCCGTGGATGGGTCTGGTATTTTTCAACCACTCCCAAGAGATCTGGTAGAGTAAAAAGGTAAACCATCTCTATCCCGTACTCCTTAAGTGACTTAATTGCCTCCGGGTTGTTGTAAAAAAGGGCTGTGGCGGCGTGGGTTACCAC